>Ga0222712_10002257_pt1 | contig 22364 bp, 14 predicted proteins | sample C33_657DmetaG_FD_165043 | JGI IMG/M metagenome (GOLD analysis project Ga0222712, IMG submission 165043) | Estuarine water microbial communities from San Francisco Bay, California, United States - C33_657D | ecosystem: Environmental > Aquatic > Marine > Unclassified | place: USA: California... | reverse complement strand
AGCATCAGCTCATTGATTGAAATCAGCTTGCCCAAAACACCGGTAAATCCCGCAAGAAAAATTGCGAGATGAAGTTGCAGAAATGCTTTTTTCATGAAATCGGTTGATAAATGAGGGTGCCAGTTTTATTTAAAACTTTTACGACGGCCTCCAAACAGGTATTGCAATTGCATTGAAAGCACCCCGAGAATGCCCTCTTTAATGATTCCTTTGGTCATTTTCGAAGCACCAAATTTCCTGTCACGGAACACAATGGGTACTTCCTTTATGCGAAAGCCCAGCTTCCACGTAACAAATTTCATTTCAATCTGAAAGGCATATCCGATGAACTGAATGGCTCGCAGGTCAATAGCAGACAGTACTTTTCTTGAATAGCAAACAAAACCTGAAGTAGCATCATTTACAGGCAACCACGTGATGATCTTGCTGTAGAGTGCGCCTGCTTTGGAAATCAATTTTCTGCTTAAAGGCCAATTTTCAATCATTCCACCCCTGACATACCTTGAACCCACAGCCATGTCTGCACCTCCGGTATGACATGCATCAAACAACCTTTCCAGATCGTTGGGGTCGTGGGAAAAGTCTGCATCCATTTCAAAAATAAAATCATAACCGTTGGACAAAGCCCATTCAAATCCTGCTATATAGGCTGTACCAAGACCAAGTTTGCCAGAACGTTCAATTAGAAAAAGTTCGTTGGGGTGATTTTGTTGGAGGTCTTTTACTATGAGTGCAGTTCCATCAGGTGAATTGTCATCGATGACAAGTACATGGTATTGCTGACCAAGGTTGAAGATAGCATCAAGGATATGCTGAACATTTTCCTTTTCCTTATAAGTTGGTATAATGACGAGTTTCTTCAAATCAGATTGTCTGGTTCTTGGCCCGGATTTATTTGCTTTTCAGCATTGTGCGGTTAAAAATCTCTGTCAGTTTCAGTTTTGTGTGCATGGCAAATTCACTTTTCATCATCCAATCATAATAGGATGGTTCACTCTTCAAAACATCTTCGACTGGCCTTCCCTTGTGCTTGCCGAAGTTAAAGGTTTCCTTTCCGTTTTCCATCACCATTCTTCGTGCAAAATCAACAATTTGGTCTTCTCCCACTACTTTCATAACAGTATCTATGGAGTTACCCAATTGGGGATAGCGTTCAATTTGAGCCAAAAAAACATCCCAGGTAGCGTTGATGTCAGTCTCGGCGGAATGGGCATTCTCAAGTTCTTTTTCGCAATAAAACCGATACGCTGCAGAGAGGTTTCGGGGTTCCATCTGGTGATAAATCTTTTGGACATCCAACAATTTCCTCCCCTGTATATCAAATTGAAGGCCCGCTCGAAGGAATTCCTCCACCAACAAAGGCCAATCAAATTTATTTGAATTGTATCCACCCAAATCAGCACCCTCGAGGTATTGCCTTATTTCATTGGCCATTTGCTTGAAGGTCGGGGCATCCTTGACCATTTCATCGGTAATGCCATGAATGGCAGATACCTCAGCAGGAATGGATTTTTCAGGATTCACCAATTTTCTTTTCATTTGCCTGCTACCATCAGGTGATATCTTCAACATGGCAATCTCTACAATCCTGTCTTGGGTGAGGCTCAATCCTGTTGTTTCAAGGTCAAGGAATACAATTGATCGCTGCAGTTGAATGTTCATATGATGAATTATCGCCACAAGATAAGCTGAAAAAGCATGGGCCAGGCAGTATTTTATGATGAATTTGGGTGAAAAACAACTGTGATGAATGCGTTAAAATACCCCACCAGCAGAAAAAAACAATACAAAAGATACCGAAAGGGTGAAAATAGAGTTCTATATTTGTAAAATCAAAATTAAACAAATGAGAAAGCCCATTGTTTTATTGCTCATTCTTGTAGCCATTGTTTTTTTTAGTTCTTGCACCGCTTACCGTGGTTCTGCAGGCGGAGGTTGCCAGATGAACAGGAACCTTGTTGGTTATAGATAGTTGTCACCATCGACACCATGCAAAAAGAGGCCAATGGCCTCTTTTTTTAATTGCAGCATTGGATCAAAAGAATATGATCAAGCAAACACTTTCTGGAATGCCTGTTCAAAGTCAGCCTTGATGTCTTCAATGTGTTCAATTCCCACACTTATCCTGATGAGATTTGACAAAACACCTGCCTGAAGCTGTTCTTCTGTGCTCAGTTGTTCATGGGTCGTTGATGCCGGATGTATGGCAAGTGTTTTTGCATCACCAACATTTGCAAGATGGCTGACCAATTGCAACGCATTGATGAATTTTTTACCATTTTCAGCACCGCCTTTTATACCAAACTGAAGTACGCCACCAAAACCATTTTGCAGATATGTTTTCGCAAGTTCATGATAGGGGTTGTTTGCCAAACCAGGATACCATACAAAATCAACGGATGGATGACTCTCCAACCATTCTGCCAATGCCAAAGCATTTTCAGCATGTCTCTTTACCCTCAAAGACAATGTCTCAAGTCCCTGCAAAAGCAGGAAAGCGTTGAAGGGACTCTGAGAAGCGCCAAAATCACGCAATCCTTCTACCCTGGCGCGAATGATGAAAGCAATGTTGGGAAGTCCCAATGGATTGCCCTCTCCAAAAATATCCCAGAACTTCAATCCATGATAGCCCTCGGAAGGCTCAGTAAACTGGGGAAATTTACCATTGCCCCAATTGTAATTTCCTCCATCAACAATAACACCACCAATGCTGGTGCCATGTCCACCGATCCATTTGGTGGCCGACTCAACTACAATGTTTGCACCATGCTTGATGGGCTGCGCAAGGTATCCGCCTGCTCCAAAGGTATTGTCTACTACCAATGGCAGATCATGTTTTTTGGCAAGTTCAGAAAACTTCCTGAAGTCAGGAATGTTGAGTCTTGGGTTGCCGATGGTTTCAATATAAATGGCTTTTGTTTTTTCGTCAATCAACTTTTCAAAGTTATTGGGGTCATCACCCTCTGCAAATCTTGCCTCAATTCCAAGGCGTTTAAACGCCACTTTAAATTGATTGTACGTACCCCCATACACAAAAGAGCTGCTTACAAAGTTATCCCCTGCCTGAAGAATATTGTTCAATGCAAGAAACTGTGCAGCCTGTCCTGATGAGGTTGCCAATGCTGCAACACCGCCTTCAAGTGCAGCAATTCTTTTTTCGAACACATCATTGGTCGGGTTCATCAATCGGGTATAGATATTGCCGAATTCTTTCAATCCGAACAAATTGGCAGCATGGTCAGCATTCTTGAAAACATAAGAAGTGGTTTGGTGGATAGGAACTGCACGAGATCCCGTAACTGGATCCGGTTCCTGGCCTGCATGCAATTGAAGCGTTTCGAATCTTAAACTGTTGGTCATATTTTAAATATTTTATTAGTCTACAAATATAGTAGAGTTATTTAATATTTAAAAATTTATTTTTTCGAACAGAAAAATAATGAAGCTTGGAATGTCTTATAAAATGACCCTTTGGGTTTTTGATGAGTATTTATTTGATTTGCACGGCAATTGTTTTTGACTGTGCATTCCTGATTTGGTTCAACATGTTGGTCAATTCCAATGCTTTTTCTGGAAACTTCGCGTAAAGATTGTTGTCTTCATGTGGGTCTTTGGCAAGGTTATACAACTGACCCAATGGCTCTCCAGGTTTAGCCTTGAACTGCTTTGGAACAGTAAAACCTCCAGATCCCAGCCCTTCAATCAGTTTCCAATTCCCTTTCCGAATGGCAAAATAACCAATTGATGAACTGTGCACTACCGCAGGCTGGTCCTCGACAATCGCTGATTTTCCTTTCAATACAGAAAGAATGCTATAGCTGTCTTCTGTACGGTATTTCTCTTCCGCAATGCCTAAAATCTCAGCAACAGTTGCCATCAGGTTTGCCAAAGTGGTCGTTGCGGGAGTTGTACTTCCTGCTTTGATTGTTCCGGGCCAGCGTACAATAAAAGGCACACGGTGTCCTCCTTCGAAGGCATCTCCTTTCATACCCCGCCATGGCCCTGCAGACTTGTGCTGAAATTTGCTGACATAATCATCCCTCCAATAAGGGCCATTGTCACTGGTAAAAACAACCATGGTGCTGTTTGACAATCCCATGCTGTCAAGGGTTCGCATGATCTCACCCACTGAGGCGTCTACTTGTTGAACATAGTCACCATATTCTCCTGCACCTGATGTACCGACAAAACCAGTGATCGGCATCCAGGGAGTATGGGGAGCAGGCATGGGAAGATATAGAAAGAAAGGTTTTTGGTTGGTTTGAAGTTGGATAAACTGGTTTGCTTTTCTCGTAAACCCCGGCAATACATCAAAAAAATCAAAGGAAGGAGACATCAGGCCAGGTCTCCAGAAAGCCCCAGCATAACCCGTATCCGGCTTTTTTCCGGGTGTAAACGAAGTCAAGGGTTCAACCAATTTTCCATTTTCAACATAGCAATACGGTTGCATGTCCAGGGAAGCTGGCAAGACATATGAATAGTCGAAGCCATTGGTCTTTGGGCTTACTGTCATTGGTGCAGCCAAATCAACATGGTCAGGATTCATCTCTGCGTCGATGCCATACCGCTTGTTGCCCAAAAGATGGGCATATTCTCGTTTGGGTACCCACCCCAATCCCAAATGCCACTTTCCAACAACAGCAGTGTTGTAACCGTTTTCTTTCAACAGGGAAGCCACGGTTGCACGATCATTTTCCATGAGGGGTCTACTGAAACCATTCAATACGCCAACAGGTCGTTGGCTCCGCCAGGGATAGCGACCTGTCATGATTGAATAGCGTGTGGGAGTGCATACACCAGATGGTGAATGGGCGTCAGTGAAACGCATCCCCTGCTTGGCCAGCTTGTCTATATTGGGCGTGTTGATCTTTCCTTGCTTGTTGTAGACCTTTACATCTCCATATCCCAAATCATCGGTAAGGATATAAATGATATTGGGCCTCTTTATTTGAGCCAAGGGTTGATGCTGAACGATGAAAAGTACCATCAAGGTCAGTAAAAATGATTTATGCATGTATCTTGTTTTAATGCGTTATGGTTTCATTGACTTTATCCAGTCACTGATGAGCTTTACGCCCTCCGCATGGATGCGTTTTCTGCTGACCTCTGGCATCATCACGCCTGGATCTGTGGACTGCATGCGGAACAACAGAATACTTTCGCTTGGTTTTCCCGGATGAATATCATATCTAAGATTTCCAGATCCCCTGCCTGCAGCAATGGGGGTTTTATAGAACCCATAAGCAGATTTGTCTGTGGTCTTCCAATCCAGAAAAAGTCCGGAAGTCTGTGCAGGTCCTGTTTTGTTGTGACAGTGTGCACAGTTGACATCGAGGTAAGCCTTGGCACGGTCATCAATGTTTTTGGCAGGATCACTGTAATTGACAAACTGCGGAACTACGGACATCTCTTGTGGAAGGCCTGTCATCATGGCATCCTGCGACCATTTCTTGAGTTGGTTTTGAGTTCCATCGACATATTCATGATCACCATTGAGTTGTCTTGCAGATGGGCCAATAGGCGTCATGATTCCATTGTTATCATGGCAGCTTTTGCATTGGTTCATGTTGGGTACAGTGTATTCAAAAGAAATCTTTTCACCTTTTTCATTGAGATAATTCACATTGGTACTTCCACCAGCCACTTCCAACAAGGCATCCGTCTGCTCCTGATTCCAAATGTAAGGAAGTGATCGCCAACCTTTGGGTTCATGGATAAGAATACGTGTTTCAATGAGCCTCCTGCCTTTAGATGGATCTTTCTCATCGTTGAAAAAATAAAAGGTTTTGGCAATGGTAGTACCCACAGGAAATTGAAAAACCGAATCCGGATTGTATTCCACATGTCCGCCACTGGGCAATTGCACGAAACGCAACTTGTGCGCATAGTCCGAAAACAAGGGTGAATTGAGTGAATAGGGCATCACGTTTTTCACGGGTTGCTGATCACTGATTTTCCCTTCAAAAATCCCGTATTCAGATAAGCGTTGTTTATAGGCATATTGTTCCACGCCCTTGAAAGACATGGAAAAAATGGTGATCGTCAACGCCAGAACAGCAATGGCTAGGTATCCCTTTTTCATCCTAATTTCTTAGTGGTTATTGGCTATGTTGATCGCAGCCAGGGTACAATTGTGTTTCGTAACATCCCTAGAAATGCTTTTGAAATCATTTTCCGCGTCAATGTTCGCAAAACTTTGGTTTTTGTTGTTTTGGATGCAGATCATGAATTCTGGTTTGACGTTACCAACTGCATCGCGGTAAGCCGGATTGATGATGCCATCATATACAATATGGGGAACATTGCGACCAAATTTCAATTTGAAATGATAAATCTGAGCAAAACGTCCTTCAAACGGCACTTTTCGATGTTTTCTCTCAAAGGTATTGTCATGCACAGATATTGCACTGGGGTATGGATTATATTCTTTGTCCTTGAATTTGTTTTCTGTGATATAATAACTGATGATACCAACCCCCATCGTACTGTTATTGATGATATCATTGTTGAACACCTCGACGTGATTGGAAGCCAGCAACATGAGTCCTGTTCCTTTTGGCACCTTTGCGACAATGTTTCCTTTGGGTGCAAAATTGGAAAGGTTGTTTTCCCTAATGATGTTGTTGTGCACTGACACATAGCCACCCTGTTTCTGGATCAATCCAGGAAGATCAAATACAAGGATACCACCAGTATTGCCTGTGGCCAGGTTGTTGTATACCTCGGCATAAAGAGAGTTTTCAATCTCTATTCCGGCCACATTGTTATATGCCGTGCAGTTTTTAACCACAATGTATTTGGATTGACCCACGTAAATGCCTGCATCTGAAGCACCTATTGCAATACAACTGTCAATCACTACATTTTCGCATTGTACGGGATAGAGTGCATATCCCCCATTTTTCTCATCCGGCTTGCCGGTCCATTCTGCCTTGACACGCCTGAAAGTGATGCCTTTGACGTGCATGGTCTTGATCAGATCACCCTTGGAATCCTGAACAGTCATGTCTTCCAATACAATGTTTTCGCAGTTGCTTACCCTTAAGCCCTCTGCTCCTGAGGTTTGATTCTTGAAACTAAGAATGGTCTTGTCAATGCCCTTTCCCCGGACAACAATATTTTTCTTGCCATCCAAAGAAAGGCTTTTGGTAATGCTGAAAACACCTCCATCAAGGTTTACTATATCCCCATCCTCAGAAAGAATCAGATCCGTCTGGATTTTCTTTTCGATATCCGCCTGCGCGTTCAAATCAATTGTAATGCCGAGCACCATTGAAATCAACCATAATATCTTCTTCATGTATTTCTAATTGAGTGATGGTTTTGAAATGGAATATGGAAATGAGGCAGGTGCTGTTCCTCGTTTTTTGTTGGGAGCAGAAACCATGTTAAACTTAAGCTGTCCACCCTTCATAATGTCAAAATGATGAATATAATTTTTATCATGCTGTTTTCCATTCAACAAAGCTGATCCAATATAAATGTTGCCTGCATTGTTTTGTGGAGATTCAATGATGAATTGATTACCCTTCCCAAGATCAATGGTAACCTTTTTGAACAAGGGTGATCCGAATACATATTCATTCGAACCAGGGCAAACGGGATAGAATCCCATGGCACTGAACACATACCAGGCACTGGTTTGGCCATTGTCCTCGTCTCCACAAAAACCATCTGGCGTAGGTTTATAGAGTTTGTTCATTGCATCTCGGACATGGAACTGGCTTTTCCATGGTGCACCACAATAGTTGTAGATGTACAACATGTGCTGAATGGGCTGGTTTCCATGGGCATACTGGCCCATGTTCATCACCTGCATTTCCACCATTTCATGGATCGTTTTTTTGTAATATGCTGTGTCAAAAATGGGAGGAAGGATGAATACGCTGTCGAGCATGTTCTCAAGTGTTTTTCTTCCACCCATCAAGTTGGCCAATCCATTGAAATCATGAAATACACTCCAACTGTAATGCCAGCTGTTTCCTTCTACAAATTCAAATCCCCAACGGAAGGGATTGAAGCCGGTTTCAAAACTGCCATCGGCCTTTTTGCCACGCATCAGGTTGTGTGCAGGATCAAATATATTGGTATAATTCAGTGCCCGTTTTTGGAAAAGGTCAATCTCAGCCTGAGGTCTTTTGAGGGATTTTGCCACCTGACCAATGCAAAAATCTGCATAGGCATATTCAAGTGTTTTTGCAGCACTGCCACCAAATTGGTCAACAGGAACATAGCCTAACTTATTGTAAGCTTCTGCACCATTTCTTCCTATCGTTGGGATGGAACCCTCACTGTTGCTGCCTTTCAGCATTGCCTCATAGAGCAAATTGATGTCAAATCCTCGAATGCCTTTCATGTAGGCATCAGCAATAACAGATGACGAGTTGTTGCCAATCATGCTTTTCTTGTGGCCAGGGCTTGCCCATTCGGGAAGCCACCCACTCTCTTTGTAGGTATTGGCCAATCCCTCCATGATATGGCTGTCGACATCTGGAAAAACCAACGCTAAAAAGGGAAACAGCGATCGGAACGTATCCCAAAAACCAGTGTCGGTGAACATGTATCCCTTTTCAATGTTTCCGTTATAGGGACTGTAATGAACGATTTCGTTGTTGGAATTGTATTCATAAAACTTTCTTGGAAAGAGCAACATCCTGTACAAACAGGAATAGAATGTTTTCAACTGCTCTTCCGTTCCACCCTCGGCCTTTACCTTTGATAGTTCCCTGTTCCATGATTGCTTTGCTTCTTTAACCACCTGATCAAAATGTTTGGATCCGATTTCCCGGCTCAAGTTAAACTCGGCCTGTTCCAGGGAAATGAATGAGGATGACACTTTCAGGTGCACCTTTTCACCGCGTCGGGTAGCAAAAGCAATGACCGCTTGGGCATGGTTGCCTGCAAATTCCTTTTCTCTTGAAGGAACCAATTGATCATCTACTGTGTAAAAAAGCTCAAAAGGCTTGTCGCACTGGATTACAAAATAATTTTTGAAATTGGCCGGAACACCACCCCTGTTGCGGGTTGTATATCCCACAATCTTGTTTTGCTCAGGAATGATTTTGATGTAAGATCCTCTGTCAAATGCATCCACCAAAATAAAGGAACTATCTGTTTTTGGAAAGGTGAACCTGAACATAGAGGCCCTTTCAGTAGGTGCAATCTCTGTTTGAAGGTTGTCATCGGCCAGAAAAACGCTGTAGTAATAGGGCTTTGCCAATTCGGCTTTGTGTGAAAAAAAACTACCCCTTTGCTCTTCGTTCAACCTTGCTTTTCCTGTCATAGGCATGATGGAGAACTGTCCATAATCTCCAATCCAGGGAGATGGCTGATGGGTTTGCTTGAAACCCCGAATCCTGTCTGAAGCATACTGGTACTGCCATCCATTGCCATTGGGGCCTGTCTGTGGCGACCAGAAATTCATGCCCCAGGGCACTGCAATGGCCGGATAAGTATTGCCATTGGAGAAGCTTTGCTTGGAATCTGTTCCCATCATGATATTGACGTACTCTTCAGGCTCAAAGCGTTGCTGCGCATTTGTACTGATGGTCAGAAATGAAAAAAGAATAAAAATGTTGCGCATGATCATGATATATGTAGAGTATGTTTGAATGGCGTTGATCCTGTGATGTATGCGGATGGAGCATTCATTGTTGGAAGACCGCCGCGAAGATTATAGCGCTTGTGTTCAGCCTTTCCTGGTCCAAATGAAATGGATTGATTATCCACTGTATATTTTCCTTCTGCACCTTTCAGCACATAGGTTTGATTGGAAACAACTTCTTCCAAACCGGCAAAAACGCCGCCGGGTCTGAAGATCAGCTCCAATGATACCGGTACATGATCGGTTCCGGTTATTTCAATGTCAACATCAATGCCATTGTTTGCTTCCGTGATTTTCACTGTGGTGGTGAGATGTTGAATTTCAGACTGTGTTCTGTTTGCCTTGGGCATTTTCTCCCAGTCCCCATCGCCCAGAATTTTATTGGCTGGATAAGGCTGATAATATACCCCTTCAAGGGTGTTACGGAGAACCCATGCATTGCCATCCTGGGTAATTTCGGTTGATTGAAACTGTCCCTTCCCAAAAAATGATGATGCCACCCGCATGGCTTGCAACATCACTTTCTCCTTGTGAAAAGTCAACCAGCCTGCATTGTTGGACAAGATGGTTGCATCCCAGTCATTTCTGCGTATACGTACTACGCCTGAATAGGGAAAGGCTTTTGCGTAACTGATGGGCAAAGGCTTGGGTGAAGGCAATTCCTTCCAAAGCATCTCATCCTGCAAAAAAACTGCAAGATTACCATTCGTTACATTGGGATTCCTTGTTTCAATCATTCTGCAAAGTTTTGCCATTTGACCGTCATTGTCCAATATTGACATGTAGCGACAGGCATAATAATACCCGTCCATGCTTCCTATGGTTCCCTTGTCCTGACGGTTAGAAGCTTCTGTAACCACTTCACCATTGGGATGAAGATAATAGTACATCATCTGAAGATTTTTCCTGACCGGATCCAAAAAACCTGGGTTCTTCAAACCTACAGACATAGTAACGAGACAATGATCAACAATGCCAGAATACCCTCCTGTACTTTTTTCTGTATACTGTCCATCCGGATCCAGGTCTATTTTTTCTGCCAACCATTGGTTGATGCGATTAAGGTATCGCTGGTCTGGCCATACCTGGTGGAGTTCTGTCAGTGCAGCACAAACAACCCAACGATGGTTGGGTGTATGGAGGCCGCCAACAACAAGGCATTCGCCAGCATTTTTAAGCAACAGTTCAAAGGATGTACAGGCATTTTCAGCACCCTTGATGGATGCTGCCTTAAAACGTTTGTAAGCCGGAACCAGGGCCCTCACCATGAATCCGGTGTCTGGTGTTGAATGGAAATTGGTGTCCAACAAATCGATGGTACCATCTTCGTGTTGCAAGGAATGCAAGCAAACAAGCACCTCTTCAATTTCCTTGAGAAGTGTTGGATCTTTGAAATACTTTGATTCCTCACAGGATATGGCAGTGGAGGCATTGATCAGAAAAGCATTGCAACTTCCAGGATTCACCAAATTGGAGCCGTCCCTGTATCCGCCAAAATAAACATCGGTAGGATCTGTTACTTTATAGGCAGCAAAACCTTTCAGCCCTTCATCATTGTCCCTGATGGACTTGAGCAGCCAAGACGGTTTTTCAAGGATGGTCTGCTGTGCTTTGTCAAAACCAGTGAAGCCCATAAAAGGTATGGACGCCAGGGCTGTTGATCCGAGTATGACAAAATTTCTTCTTTGCATGTTATTTTCTTTTTCCGGTGAGTTGTTCATAGGCCAATCCGAACATGATGAAGGAGCCGTATCCAAAACCAGTGCCCTCACCCAACTTTCTGCCCAGGTAATATTGCTGGTCACCAACACAGGTACCTCCTGAAACTCTAGTGGGTACAAGGCTGCTGGCATCTGGTCGCATGCTCATTTTCTGCAAACCGGCATAGGACGCTTCCACCATGGGTAAGTATTTTTTCTTGTCCAATATTTTCAATTGCATTCCCTTTGTTATGGCATAGGAAAACATGGCTGTACATGAACTTTCCAGAAAATTCCCTTGCAGCGAAGGAAGGGTGACCAACTGATACCAATGACCGGTAGACTTGTCTTGAAAAGGTGCCACAGCATTCACAAAATGTACCAAGCCTTTTTCAAGGGGTTTCCAGTATTTGGATTTTCTTCCTACTGTTTCCAGTGCGTCTGCCAGTGCCATACCCACCCAACCATTGCCACGGGCCCAAATCTGATCATTCCTGTGTGTGATTTTATCCGGCCAATTCTTGATGCTGCAACCATCATCATAAAAAACACTGTCTGCATCCCATCCATGCACCCAAAGACCTGTTTTTTCATCGGTCAGTTCCTTGTTGTGAACATCGAATTGTTCAAGAAAATGGGCAATGTATTTTTCATCACCGGTAAGCTTGTACATCTCCAGCAAAAACATGCTGAGCATGTACACCGTATCGTCCCAGAGTTCAACTGTTTCGGCACGGTGGGATACACCGCCGTTAGAAGCGCGGGGAATGTTCAGGTAATCGGTATAGATGCCATTGGCTTTGTTGATATAGCTTTTATCTCCGGTAATGCGCGCCAGAAAAGCAATGCCATGGGCAGAGGCCACCGCGTTGGGGTGCTTGCCATTGGCCACCTTATCCGAAACTGCCATGGCGGTTTTGATGTACTCAAAATAAGTTGCCCGTTTGTCTTCAGAACTGGCATGGTACAACTGCTTAAGGGAATTCAGGAAGGTTGCCTGCCCCCAATCCCACTTGTATTTTTCAGCAGACATGTAGACTTCCCTGCCGTGGATTGCAATAGAATCAACCCAGGATTGCGCAGATAAGTTGATTAAAAAAATAAGCCCTATGAATGTTGCAGGAATGAATTTTTTCATGGCAAAGCAGTTGATGTATGAATAAATTTAAATCGTTTTAGGTTATGTCGCAAATATGATTTTCAGCATCCAGAAAAATCATTTCAACTGCTTAATAATTCGCTTTAAGCCCCATTGATTCAGGCTTTCCTTTGCCATTGGCATTGCATCAATGACAAAGATTGGAGGTTTAGGGCCCGTATACAAAATAGCCTCCTCCCCTTTTTTCAGATCAAGGATGATCTTGCCATTTTTTTCTTGAAGACGATTCGATGGCACACCGAAAACTTTTACATCAGCAGGCAAATCAGATTGAATGATGCATGGTTCTCCCGCAAGGCTCTTGACATGAATAAACGTCGTTTTACCATTTTCTCTTTTGGCACTGACCAAAAAAGCGCCTTCGGCCCTGAGCTGATAGAAACTGGCATCTTTCCATGAAGAAGGAGTTGCAGAAAAAACACGGATTACATTTCCCCAGCTTTGAATCAGCATGTCAAGCATGGCACGAGAGGAAGAAATCGGAGATTCAAAAGTCGGATTGCCTCTTTCGCAATACATTGTATTGGGCGTACAGGTGGGAATTTTAGGTATCTCTCCTATCCTTGGGAAAATATCCAATGATCGGTTGACCCATTTTAAAGCACTGTCTCCATTACCCAAAGAAGACCAAATGGAGGAAGCCCCTGAAAACTTATACATGCAATTGTCTCCATCCACATCGGTAAAATGTTGGACAGTTTTTTTGAGCATCGGTATGGAAGCCATATTGTCTTCGATGTTCGTTTCGTAAAAAGGGAAAACACCCAACATGTGGCTGTAATGGCGGTGGGGTTTAGCAAAGGGGACATCCTTGCCGATCATGATTCCATTTTCATTGGTATGGTAATCTGCCATTGTTGCCAAACGGTCTTTCCAAACAGGAACCAAAGGATCATTGAGCTTTAGACGTGAACAAATATCAAGCAATGTTTTGAATCCCCATCTGGCCAAAGCTATGTTCATGCTGGTTTCCTGAGCCTTTCCGTATTCATCTGAAAATGTCAATGGGATATGGTATAAGCCATCATCCCCTTTGTATAAAATCTTAAGGTAAACACTGTAGGTCTTTTTCATCAGTGGAAAAATGGAATTGCGAAGTCTCTCGTCATCCATCGTCCGCTTGTTGTGCAGATAAAATTGTTGCATCAGCCAGGGTAAGACTATGATGTTCATCTCACGATCTGTTGTCCGATCTGTAGTGAGAAATACGGGATTGACCAGCTCATCATATCCAACTGGATTACCCAAGGCTGCGCAATCATCCCTGAACGCCTCTGGAACATTCATTACGAGTTGATCCCTGTGTTTCTCGATGAGGCGGTACAAGGGTTCCTCAAGGTCAAGATGATTGGTAATACCTGTTGTATAATAAGACAACTGCACATTGAGGTTCATCCACAAGCATGGCCAGACTGTTGGCTTGTACCATGGGCCCATCAGGTCAATGACGGGCTTATCTGACCTTGTGGCACTGGCCAGTTTGTATTGCTGGATCCAGTAAAAACTCTCCATGCGGGCATCCGGAAAGGTAACAAAACTTTTAGGGTAATAAGCATGCCACCAGTCACGGTGGACGCCCTCCAATGATGCCATTGATTTTTTCTCTGCATTTTTGATGGTTGCCACTGCATCAATAGCAGAGCCACTGGAAGGTTGACGTGTTTTAGCCCAGCGGTTGGCAACCGTAAGCATGATGGTTCTTGTACTGTCTGTTTGTTTGCGTTCATGCCAGGCCGTTGCAAAATCATCTCCCATGGTCAGTAGCTGTGTGACCACCGGAATGCCATTCAGGATTTCCTCCCTCAATGGAGGGTTAGGCATGTAAACAAAACCCTTATCTCTCAGGGGTTGTGCCAAATACCTTGAACTCACTGCCTGTTGTGGACGAAAACGGCAAATGGCCTTTTGTTCCTTGGAAGAAGTTTTTACATTCAATACGATCACGTTGTCACCGGTAGGAACAAAACAACGAAATGAAATCTTCCCCAGAGTTGTTTGAATGGTTCCACGGATCTCTGCATTCCAAAGATCTGTCCTCAGATTAATGTCCTTGATCTCACCTGCAGTAGAAAGCAGTAGTTGTCCGATGGGTATTCTTCCGCCATAATGTGCGATGGGAAGGTCTTTGGAGCGATGGTCGTATACATCCGTCCTGCCAATTTCAAACCGCAGTGTATTGTGTTGAAGATTGTCCTTGAAGACGATTGTACCCAGCAATCCATTACCAACAAAGGGGGCCTCAAAATAATCTCCTGGCATGGTATCCCATACCATATCATGGTGTGAGAGGTATTCCTGCCAATTGACTTTAAGATTAACACCGGGTATCTTGGCTGGGTTTTGAGCAACCACCAGAATGAATGAAGCAATGACGAGTATAAAAAAGAAAAAAACTTTTCGCATCAAAAAATATTTAATGACTAACGGTATTTACCCATTATTTTCTTGCCATAATCAACGCCATCCACACTGAACAGGATATTTCGGTTCAATGGAGTTGGGTTATAATAACCCAACCTTATTTTCTTATTGAGGTCTGCTTTCAATCCAAGCCTTCCTGAAATTGTTTGTACAGATACATCTACAATTCCATTTGCTTCTGTGAATAAAACTGGAGCATCCAACACTGAATTTCTAAAGGCCTGAAACTTTGCATCAGTAGTTATACCCTCTGCAGCTTTCCACCACATCACTATATTTCCTTTTCCATTGTTAGGATGCTTCAAAGTAAGGCGTAAAGCTTCATTGTGCACTAAATTAAAAGCTTCCCTGTTAGCGTTGTATTTGAAACCATCGTTGTACAATGTCGCCTTTTCACCATTTTCAGCATTGCTGTATATTATTTTGATGGCAATGGCAACATCTTCAAAGGTTGCAAAAAAGGTATTGGTCGAATCAAGTGGGATTGCAGTTCCGGCGACGCGCTGCATGATACGCGTATTCCCAAACCAAAGCTGATCAAAATAATTGGGAAGTATCACTGTCGAATTGACATAATCATAAATACAATTGTGGTCTTTTTCACCGCTGACCAACATCACAAATTCATTCCTGTTTTGTGATGCCTGCATGAATGGCATCAAATGCCTTGTCTTGCCCCAACCACCATTTGAAGGATATTTTGGAGGCATCAGGTGCTTCATCTTATCGCCCATGCCTGTTGCACTCCAGGTTCCATAATGGTCATTCCGTCCTTCCATGACATAGACAATGTTGGGCATCTCAGGAATCCGCTGGCTGTTGAGATACATCACAAAGGACTTGTCGTCGGGACTGTAATACTGACTGGATGAAGCAATGGAGAATTTCTTTCCATGAAAATCCGTGGTAAAAGTATGGGGTAAACTGTCCCAGCGTTGTTCAATGAACCGGTTCGATCTTGTCATGAGCGATCGCTGGAATGCTGTCAAGCCACGCTCTTTTAAAATAGAATAGCAAACTTGATTAAAGAGCTGATTATTTTTATTTTCCCTGCCAAGCAAAGGATTGATATATTTTTCCTCCAGCAAATCTCGACCAAATACACGGTTATAATCCCTGCTGTGTGCGCCTGCCAGAAAACCACCCAATGGGTTGTAATGTGCAGCTAAATCTGTGATAAAAAAATCAAGCGCATCTGATGCTTTTTGATGGATGTCTGCATCTTTGGCAAATTGTACCATCAATAACAATGATTCGATGTCAACCCCGGAATACGTTGGGCTATCATATTCCCTGTTACCATAATTGGCGACATGCTTCAACCAAATATTAAAAGCCTTTCTACCTTCCTCCACAACAGCAGGATTGTTGTACACCTGACCGAGTGCAATAAAATTCCAACAACGCATCAAATAAATATTCGTGTACGAAATCCTCACGGGTTGTCGGCGAATGCCAATCAATGTTTGGGCAAAAAGATTATCTAAAGAAGCCCTGGCTTCAGAAGAAAGGCGATCATTGAAAAGTAATTTGATCAGTATCCCATACTGTACACAAAACTCTACATTGTTCCCATCTCCTACATCACCACCGGTTTCCGTCCAGCCCCAATACATGTTGCCAAAGGATGGTTTAGTGCTATCTGTAATAATCCTTGTTTTCACCAAATCAATGGTCCACAAAACTTCTTCCGGCTTTAAAAACTTTGTGTCCAATGCATCCAACAAGAATAGAAAACAATCACGAACACCAAGCCTGGGAGGTCTCTGATGCAAGGCTTTCCATTGCTGTTGTAGATTTTCAAGTCGCATTTGCGGATTGGGGACTGCTGGAACAGCAAATTGCTTTTTGACCTGAGAGAAACCAGCATACTGTAAACCCAAGAAAAAAACCACTATCCAAAACTTCATTTTCATCTGCACTTTTTTACTTTATTATTGAACAAACTTCTTCGCGAAGGATATATATTGATCCCAATCATAAGCCAAAATATTATGCTTGCCATTTCGAATATGATAGGACACTGTAGCTCCAACATGCATATTCAACTCAGGAAAATTAGGAGAATTGATTCCCTTCAATCCATACAATTTGTATACTTCTGTGGCCAACAATGCAGATTTAAATTCGTTTTTAGGATCAGCCCACGCATCTTCTGATGCGCTGGCGACATAGAGAGGTCTGGGAGCTACCATGGCCAGCACCATGTGCTGATCAAATGGAAGCAAAGATTCGTTTTCGGTATATTTTTTGAAATTCACTGCTGTCCATCTAGGAAACCGGTTGTTCATTTTCAACAAGGTTTCGCCGGCTTTTTCACGGTAAATAGAAGCACCACCACATCCAGAATTGTTTGAAATGACAGCCGCAAAACGCTTGTCTCTGGCACCTGCCCAAAGAGCAGCCTTTCCCAAACGGGAATGGCCAATCACAATGACCTTGGATCCATCAACCTGCTTGTCGGTTTTCATATAATCCAGAGCTCGGGAAAGTCCCCAGGCCCAGGCTGCCAGCGATCCCCACTCATTGTTTGCGGGCTTTGTTTGACCTGCCTTGTACAACAAAGGATAGATGCCGATAGAAAAATCTTCTCTGTCCGGCGCAATGTCCCAATAATACATGGTAGCAACGCCGCATCCAGCATTGATCAGTCTTTCCACTTCCCAATTGGAAGTCTCAACTCCCCGGGGTTTTGCCGCACCGTTCCATTCCTTGGCAATATGGATGGCGGTATCGCCGTAAATGGTGTGGTTTCCGCTAAAATTATATCCCAAAAATGTTGGGTATGATTTTTTACCCTTGGGCAGGTACATCAACAATTCAACACTTAATTCTTTTTGATTTCCACGAAAGGTCAGCTTTACCTGTTTGCGGATGGCCTTGCCTTGGAGCGCCTGAACATCCTGATCTAGTATATTGATTTCTGATATTTTCAACTCTCCCGGAACGATTCCGTACATTTCGGATTCAACCATGGCAAGGATTTCAGGCCTCCTGAGCTTTTCCCATTGTTTGCTGGAAGCAATGGTGTTGCCATTTTTAGCCATCAATAGCTCAGGTATATTTTGCTGTGAAAATGACTCAATAGAACACAAAATGATCAACGTGCAAAACAATACGATTTTATTCATGTTATGGTGTTTATTTGATTGGATAAAGCCTGTACATCGTCACGCCATGGTGTGGAATGATGGATGTGAATGATGATTCTTTTACACCCAGATTTTTCTGACGCCATACATCATGAACACGCCATTTACCTTTCAACCCAAGCTTTGCAAATGTTACATTGAAATTCTTGGGCTTCTCTGTTCCCCAACGGAAAAATGATTGCGGAAGTTTACCATAATCATCTGTGTTGAAAAACCCTACAGCATAGGATCCGTCTTGCATTGGTTTCAACCAGGTTTGAACACCACCCTCATCTGCAATCAACCTGGCAGATTTTCCCAAGGGGTCCTGATCGATGTCAATCACTTCATCGTTGGTCAACAAGTTCAATGTAAAAGCATCAAGCTGTTCAATCGGACAACCAATCAGCAAGGGTGCTGACAGCAATGCAAACAGACTGATATGACTGTATTGCTCATCAGGTGTAAGCCTTGTTGGATGCATATCTGTTCCTGTGGTAACATTCCCAAGTATCATCATGTCTGGATCATTCCAATGCCCTGGACCCCCATAAGGACCCCATTTATCCAGGGTAAATGTACAACGGTACAAACCATGCCAGCTGTCGCGAATATCTGGCCCAGTTCTGTACATATTGGAAATCCTGACCCAGTCTTTAACATCACTGAAAGGAGCAGAATTTGACAAACTGTATATCATGTCACGGCCTGATTGTTTTAATGCGATGGACATCCTTTCAGCAGATGGCACTTCAAGCCTCCAGTCATACTTCAGAAAGTCTACACCCCAATCTGCCATTTGTAGAGCATCTTCTTTTTCAAAGCGGTATTTTCCAATATACCTGAATGATCGTTTGTTGTTTTTGATAGAATCTGGAAAGGCACCATTTTCAAAATTGGAAGAACCTCCAATATAGCCTGCATAGCTAGTAATCCATGGGGTTGAATACACTCCGAGCTTCAACCCCATGCCATGAATTTCATCTATCATTTCCTTGAAATTGGGAAATTTTTCATTGGCTTGCATGGCATTGTATTTTCCCGCCCTATTGCCTTGCCAGGCATCATCGATGTTTACATAATTCCATCCATGGTCTTTCAATCCCATGTTCACCATGGCTTTGGCAGAGGCGATAACCTTTCCACCATCAATCTGTCGAGCCCAGGAATTCCATCCATTCCAACCCATGGGCGGTGTCAAAGAAATGGTATCGCCTACTTTGATAAGCAATGATTTTTGTGATTCCCCTAATTTATTCCGTGCTTTTAAAACAATCTCATGATTGCCTTTCTCCATCAATTTTCCTGTGATGATTCCCGTTTTTGAATCCAATGTCAATCCTTTGGGCAAACGATCTACAGCAAACTGCATGGGTTTTTCTCCGGTTGCAACAATGGTGAATAAAAATGGATTTCCGGGTGTAACACCAAAAACCGGTGCTGTATTGATTCTCGGCGAAGGTTTTGATGCTGGAGTCAGGATATATCTTTCACCATCATTGGGTATATTCATGGGCTTTGTGTCTCCTATCATGGTGATTTGTGCATCGGCAAAGTTTGAATACACCTTGGTAAATCCCTGGTCATTCACCTTTACCAGCAATCCCATGCGTTGAACGCCCCTTAGATCAACAGTAAATGATTTTGGCTTGTCGCCATATTTCATATCACCACTGGCAAACAAAACCTTGCCATCTGCCACCACATAAAACTGGTGTGGAAGAAATTGATTTCCCTGATCATCCACGCCCACTGCAGCTGAAAATTCAGTGGCATTGCCTTTCAGATAAAATGACAGGATGCTGGTTGCCTGAACACCAATTCCACGCTTGAAGACTTTGCCCGCAATCCTGATGCTATCCCCTCCTCCATTCATTTTTGCGTTCACACCCGGAATCCCTTCTGAATATGTCTGAATCACAAGATCATCCAGCCAAAGCTTATTTGTTTGTTGGGCATGAACGACCTGTAAAATAAAAAACAAGAAAACCAGCTTCGAAAATTTATTGAGTACATTTTTCATAACTACTTAATTGTCTTTATGCTAACTTCCATTGTTACCATCAATAATTGGTGCACTTCTAAATTATTTTTTTGCTTTTTCTGCCACCATCATCAACACATTCTTGTCGTTCCATTCCTGGGTATGGCCAGCCATCGGTGTAAATGAAATCTTGGCATCGGATTTGGGATTGGTTGTTGAATCTAAAAATGCTTTGAAAAAACGGGTAGAAAGATTTGAATAGAGTCCATCCATATCGCCAGTCCAAATCCAGATCTTTCCCTGCAACTTCGGGCCAAGCACTAACCAGTTTTTTTCAAGTACTTTTTTCAAGTCATACTTCTCCCATTGCTTCGCGATGGCATGGTTTATTTTTCCTGTGATGGGATCAAACATCATGGTGGGCAATCCGTCTGAAGCCTTTGGACCAAACACTGCATTGTAGGCACCAAACTGTCCGCCTGAAACCCGGTAATCATTTGTCCTGCTGTTTACATTCTCTCCTCTGATCCAATCCTTCATTGAAAAAGTGGGTTCTCCAAATGTGGTTCTTCTTCCTGGCTGCAAATATCCAAATCGGTTGTAAAAAATCGTTTCGTCTTCATAAATGTTGATGAGTCCATAATGAGAAAATTCGAGAGGGTCCGGGCTGTAAGACCAAGTACCATCAAAGAAATCAGGATAAAACACCTGTAATCCCATGGCAACCCATCCGCCTGTTGAAGCACCTGCCAGGTATCTATTTTTAGATGAAGGATTGTAGTTGACCATCTTTTCAATAGCAGGGATGAGTTCCTCCGTCAATGCTTGGCCACAGGGGCCATTGTTCTCTGAATCTACCTGATAGGTATCACCATAAGGGCCCTGGGAGTCCAGGAAAACATAAATGACCTGAGGAGCTTGTTTAGAAAACCACCAATCGGCAAAGTCTTTTCTGGTCACCAGCCCATTGATTGCAGTATACCTGCCATTCAGGCCTGGAATGCGATAACAGATTGGATATCGCTTTAATGAATCTTCAAAATAGCCAGAGGGCAGCAATACAGAGGCTTTCAGAAACCTTGGATGCCCTGAAAATGCTGTCAACAATTTGCTTTGTATGTGAATGGTCCGAACATGTGGATGACTGATGATGGTGGAAGGCGAAATGATTGAATCCAGGCTAAGTTGCAGGTTTAGTTTACCGGACTGCTCCAAATCAAAGGAGTCCACCTGGCTGTAAAGATTGCCTTCAACATTTTCATTGCCATCATCAATATTTTGTTTGTAAACAGCCTGATAATAGTATTTTCCGGTATCAACTCCATTCATTTTTTCAAGACCATTTGACAATACGTTGATACTTCTGGTATCAAACGAAACAGGTTTGCTTGGATTCCAATCAGCAGGAGTAAATCCAATGGTGATTTCTGATTTGTTGCGAGGGGTTTTCTCATGCTGCTTGGTAATGTGAACAAGAATTCTCCCGCCGGGAATAAAAGAATTCTTAATGTGCGAAGGAATAGCAACAGTCACATATAAAGTTCTGTCTTTAAGATGAATTAAAGGTAAAGAAGGAACTGCCCTCTTGATTAAGATTTCATTTCTTGCTACAAATCCATAACAAATAAAAACAAGGGAAAGCAAAAAATACTTCATTGTATATCCAATTTTTTGTGGTCAAATTGCTCAATCCTGTGAATCATCATCATCTGACTTCTTGGGTCTGGACTTGGGAGGATACAAAGGCTCTGCATGCACTTTTTCCATATACCCAATCAACTTGGCTTCTAAAGCACTCGCCTTCTTTGGATCTTTGGCAGCAAGGTCATGAAGTTCTCCGGGATCATCTTTCAAATCATACAACTCAATTTTCTTTAAATTCCAAAACTTGATCAATTTATGATCACCAACACGAATGGATGAATGTGATTTCCCAAAATAATGAAATATAAGACCATCCTCTTTTCTTGATATTTTTCCCTGGTCTGCTTTTAGAAGCAATGGTTTGAAACTGATGCCATCAAGATTATGGGGCAAGGGACCTGTATTACCAGCCAAATCACTGAGGGTAGGAAGAATATCCCAACCGGTTACAGGCACATTGGTTTGGCTGCCCCTTCTGATACCAGGCCCTATTACCATGAATGGAACGCGAAGGCCACCCTCATACAGGGTCCATTTTCCGCCCCTCAAGGGATAGTTGTTGGTCTTGTAAGCAATCGCATTGGGATGATCAAATTTGTTTTTAATTGGTGGCACCGCTTCAACAGCACCATTGTCTGACATCAAAATAACATAAGTATTGTCGCCAATGCCCAACTCCTCTATCTTGTCCAAAATCCTTCCAATGCCTGAGTCTAAATCT
>Ga0222712_10002256_pt1 | contig 22369 bp, 17 predicted proteins | sample C33_657DmetaG_FD_165043 | JGI IMG/M metagenome (GOLD analysis project Ga0222712, IMG submission 165043) | Estuarine water microbial communities from San Francisco Bay, California, United States - C33_657D | ecosystem: Environmental > Aquatic > Marine > Unclassified | place: USA: California... | reverse complement strand
CCACTACCGAAAATTGTAATAGACCAAATGCGGTGTCTATGGAACAATTTCCAAATGGCACGAATGAATATGGGCAAACTGCCCTAACACCTGCACATTATGGTTGTTTTAGAGCATTCAATGATGCTATTCAGATGAAGTTCAATCAGGACTTTTCGGCAACAATGATATTCGAGGGAGACGCTGATATCCAAAATGTATATGCGTTTATTGAATGCCTATATATTGCTTTGAGTGAGGCCGACAAAAATCAAATTGACTTCATTTCATTTGGAGGCGCGTATCATTTAGAGACGGGCGAATTATTGGCACATCCCGTGGAGTACATCGATTCTTTACATTTTGGGTGGATTTCAAAACACGTTCCATTTGCACATTCAATAATTATTCCTCAGAGATATATCAAACAAATGATGCACGCCTTTGCAACTGAGCCTTGGGATGTCGCTGATTTGTTTTTCATAAATCATTTCAATATGAATCCAAACAGGAGACAATTTGTAAGCAAAAACCAACTCAGTAATCAAATTGACGGATATTCTTTAATCGACAAAAAAGTTAAAAATTACTTAATCAAATGAGAATCGCACATATTCAACCAAGCGTAATTTCAGTCCCTCCAAATGGATGGGGAGCAATAGAAAAAATCATTTGGGAATACAAAATTGTACTCAATCAGTTAGGGCATATTTGCGAGGTTGTAAACTTGCAAGACTTAATTGCTGAAGAATGGGATATCGTTCACTGTCATATGTTTGACCAAGCATTATGGTTGGCTGAACAAAAAATACCATATTTCTATTCTCATCACGACCATCATTCGATGGTTTGGGGAGAGGAAAGTGCAAATTACCAAATGAATCTTAAAGCGATGCAACTTGCTGAAGTTGCTTTCGTTCACGCAAAAAGTAGCATTGGAGTTTTTAAAAATATCCCTTATTATTTGAGTCACGGAGTAAACACGGAATTTTTCAATTTTGTTGGACCGAAAAGTATTGATGAGCCAAATATTATTATTGTAGGAAACAATGGTTTGGCGGGGACTGAGAAAGTGTTTGACCGAAAAGGATTCCGATATGCAATAGAGGCCGCAAAAGTATTGAATTGGTCAATTACAATGGTTGGACCCAAAGCAACCCAAGAACAGTTTCTTAAAGAAAATCCTGATTTACAGTATGAAAAATTAAGGTTAGTTTTTGATGCGGACGAGGAGCAGTTGAAGAAAGAACTACAGAATGCTCATTTAATGATTCACGCTACGTTTGTAGAGGCAGGGCATCCCCCTTTAACACCGTTGGAGGCAATGTCTTGCGGGGTCCCTGTAATTGGCACACCAATGGGTGACGATGTGCCTCAAATAGTATGTGAGAGAACTACCGAAAGCGTAGTCGAGGGAATTAAACAATTTGTATTTCAGAGACACTCATTAATTGAAGAAGCACGTCAAATTGCCGAAAATTACGATTGGAAAATTATTGTAGAAAATAATTTATTGAAATGGTATTTTGAGGTATTGGACCGAAACAATATGGCCAACACTGCCCGTAGAATTTACCATCAATCGACAATCAATAAAATACAAGACACTATGATGTTCAAGTATTTAGATGGTGCAAGGGTTGATTTAGTTGGCAGTAGCGAGTTTAAATACAAATCAGAATTATTTATTCAAGACACCCAAGAAGTTATTTACAGTTGTGAAATCAAATGCGGGATGTTTGCACAATCCGCAAGAAAATATCATCGTAATTATGCTTGGAAAATCACTGATGAAAAGGGCAACGAATTTATTCAACCTTACGATGCAAAAAACAAAAGGGTTTATGTGGCCATCGAAAGTTCAAGTTTAGGAGATTCCTTGGCTTGGATGCCAATTATAGAAGAGTTTAGATTGATTCACTCCTGTAAATTGATTGTAAGTACTTTTTGGAACGATATGTTCAAGGATGCATATCCTGAAATTGAATTCATCAGGGCAGGTACACCCGTGAACAATATTTACGCGATGTACAGAATAGGTTGGTATTATGAAAACGATGGATTGGATGTTCATTTTGGACATCATTCGAGGGATTTTCGCAAATTCTCACTGCAAGGTACGGCCTGTGATATATTGGGCTTGCCCGATATTGAAGTCAAACCCAAAATAAAAGAAGTTGAAGGTCAAAAATTAAATAAAAAATATGTGGTTATTGCACCTCACGCTTCGAGTCATTGTAAATATTGGCACAATGATGAAGGATGGGCTAAAGTGGTCGAATTTTTAAATGACTTGGGATATGAAGTTTGGAACATCTCAAAAGAGTCTGCATCAAGCGATTGGGAGAATTCTAAGTTGCCAAAAAACGCCTTAAAAAATGTAATTGATAAGACAGGAGACATACATATAGACGAAAGGATTTCTCAAATAAAATCCTCATCTTTGTTTATTGGATTAGGGAGCGGACTTTCGTGGTTGGCTTGGGCCTGTGGTACACCTGTTGTCCTAATAAGTGGATTCTCACGGCCTGTAAGCGAATTTACGGATTGTACCCGTGTCTTCAATCAAAATGTGTGTAATGGATGCTTTAACGATTACAGGCTTGATGCGGGTAATTGGAATTGGTGCCCTAAATATGAAAATACTGACAAAATGTATGAATGCAGTAAATCAATTACTCCTGAACAAGTAATTGATGCAATTAGGAAAACACTAAATAAGCACCAAACAGCACCCGATGGCTAAAAACATTTTAATCACACCCTATAGGAATTCCACGAATCCTTTAGAGTTACCAAAAATAGATTTCATAAATGGCTCTACGGCCATAACGCTTCAAGTTGAAGAAACCACACAGTCCATAACTTATGTTGGTTCCGCAGGCACGCTCTTGCAAATCAATAATGATTTAACAGGCACAACCGTATCCACAAAAAACATTGCAATTACAGGTGTTATTAAAAACACAGGTATAACCTCGAACTCGGGATTGAATGATTTTGTAGTAGTTGATATTGCTACGGGTCAGTTTTATTACCGAAGTGCACCTACAGGTACTTCAGGAACTTCGGGGGCAAGTGGCTCATCAGGTTCTTCGGGACTAAATGGTTCAAGCGGTACTTCGGGAGCAAATGGCTCAAGCGGTACTTCGGGAGCAAACGGCTCAAGCGGTACTTCAGGAGCAAATGGTTCTTCAGGAACCTCGGCATCGAGTGGTACGTCGGGGATTAGTGGTTCGTCAGGTACTTCAGGTAACTCAGGTTCGTCAGGAACATCAGGGAATTCAGGGTCATCGGGGACCTCGGGTTCTTCGGGAGCAAATGGCTCAAGCGGCACTTCGGGAGCAAATGGTTCTTCGGGAACTTCAGGTAGCGCAGGTAGTTCAGGTACAAGTGGTGATAACGGCTCTTCAGGGACAAGTGGTGCTAACGGCTCTTCAGGGACAAGTGGTGCTAACGGCTCTTCAGGGACAAGTGGTGATAACGGCTCTTCAGGGACAAGTGGTGCTAACGGTTCTTCAGGAACAAGTGGTGCAAATGGTTCTTCAGGAACTTCGGGTCTAAATGGCTCAAGTGGAACGAGTGGACAAAGTGGCTCAAGCGGAACATCAGGAGAAAATGGTTCATCAGGAACTTCAGGCGCAAACGGGTCATCAGGGACATCAGGCGCAAATGGCACATCAGGAACATCGGGTGGAAGTGGAGCATCAATAAGTGATGGTTGGGATTGGGGTACCCCAATTAATTCAACCAAAATGTATTCGAGTAATGGTGCTTTAGATTCATCAACTGTATTATTAAATATTTCGGAGACTTCTTTATCATCTCAGAATTATGCGAGTCAATTTTCTTTAATCGGTATTGGTTCAAAAATTACAACACGCGGTGGTTTATTTGCAGCAAATGTTACTAATTGGGAAGTTACATCTGTAACTGATTCGGGTACATATTATGAATTTGGTGTAACTTATCTATCGGGTACTCAATGGACTCCGTCAACAGGGGATGATATTTTATGTGATTTTGCTATTGCAGGTCAATCAGGAACAAGTGGTTCTTCAGGCTCTTCAGGCGCAAATGGTTCATCGGGAACATCGGGTGTAAATGGCACATCGGGAACATCGGGCGCAGATGGCACATCGGGAACTTCAGGTACAAATGGGTCAAGTGGTACTTCAGGTTCTACAGGTTCATCAGGAACTTCAGGTTCCTCAGGAACTTCAGGTTCATCGGGTACTTCGGGTGCAAATGGCTCGAGCGGAACTGCAGGTAGTGCAGGGTCATCGGGTACATCAGGAAACACAGGTTCATCAGGAACAAGTGGTTCATCAGGTAATAGTGGAAGTTCGGGAACGTCAGGTGCTGATGGTTCAAGTGGAACATCGGGTAGCACAGGCTCTTCAGGAACTTCGGGCTCTACAGGCTCTTCAGGAACTTCGGGCTCTACAGGCTCTTCAGGAACAAGTGGAAATACGGGCTCATCGGGAACGAGTGGCTCTTCAGGAACTTCGGCATCGAGTGGAACATCAGGTTCAACAGGGTCTTCAGGAACTTCAGGTGTAGATGGTTCTTCAGGAACTTCGGGTTCTACAGGTTCTTCAGGAACAAGTGGAAGTGCGGGTTCGAGTGGCTCTACAGGTTCAAGCGGAAGCGCAGGTACATCAGGTATTTCAGGAAGTTCGGGCTCTTCGGGTACATCGGGTGCCAATGGGTCTTCAGGTACTTCAGGGTCTTCGGGAACAAGTGGTTCGGCAGGTTCGAGCGGCTCTACAGGGTCATCAGGAACATCAGGTTCTTCAGGTTCTTCAGGAACTTCAGGGGCTGATGGTTCGTCAGGTACAAGCGCAAGTTCAGGTACTTCAGGGTCAAGTGGCTCTTCGGGAACAAGCGGTGCAAATGGTAGTTCGGGAAGTTCAGGCTCAAGTGGAACGAGCGGAAGCGCAGGTTTGTCAGGTACAAGTGGTTCTGCAGGCTCCTCAGGCACATCAGGCGAAAATGGTAGTTCGGGAACAAGTGGTTCATCAGGAACAAGTGGAAGCGCAGGCTCCTCAGGCACCACAGGTTCATCAGGAACGTCAGGTTCAGGGGGTTCTTCAGGAACATCAGGTGATAACGGTTCGTCGGGAACAAGTGGTAGTGCGGGTTCAAGTGGAACATCGGGTTCAGCAGGTACTTCAGGCGCAAATGGTTCTTCAGGAACAAGCGGAAGTGCAGGCTCATCAGGAACAAGTGGTTCAGCAGGTACTTCAGGCGCAAATGGCTCAAGTGGTACGAGTGGCTCATCAGGAAGTTCAGGGACAAGTGGTTCTGCAGGTTCATCAGGAAGTTCAGGGACATCAGGGGCAAATGGTTCAAGTGGAACAAGCGGTTCTGCAGGAACATCAGGCTCTTCGGGCTCTACAGGGTCTTCGGGAACAAGCGGTTCAGCAGGAACTTCAGGTGCAAATGGTAGTTCAGGAACGAGTGGTTCATCAGGAACAAGCGGAAGCGCAGGCTCATCAGGTTCTACAGGTTCATCAGGAACAAGCGGTAGCGCGGGTTCATCAGGTACATCGGCATCAAGTGGAAGTTCAGGAACAAGCGGTTCATCAGGTACTGCAGGGACATCAGGTGCTAATGGTTCATCAGGTACTTCGGGCTCTTCAGGTACATCGGCTTCTTCGGGAACATCGGGTTCGGCAGGTACTTCAGGCGAAAATGGTTCTTCAGGAACAAGCGGAAGTTCAGGCTCGTCAGGAACATCAGGTTCTTCAGGCTCAAGTGGTTCTACGGGTTCATCAGGAACATCAGGTTCTTCAGGGACAAGTGGTTCTGCAGGTTCAAGCGGCTCAACAGGGTCATCAGGAACTTCGGGTTCTTCGGGTTCAGCAGGTACTTCAGGCGCAAATGGTTCTTCGGGTACAAGTGGTTCATCAGGAACAAGCGGAAGCGCGGGTTCTTCAGGCTCTACGGGGTCATCAGGAACAAGCGGAAGTGCAGGAACATCGGGCGTAAATGGTTCTTCGGGTACAAGTGGCTCATCAGGGACAAGCGCAACTTCAGGTTCAGCGGGTACTTCGGGGGCTAACGGTTCATCGGGAACTTCAGGTTCAGCGGGTTCATCGGGAACAAGTGGAAGTTCAGGTTCGAGTGGCTCAACAGGCTCTTCGGGAACAAGTGGCTCATCAGGGACCTCGGGGTCTTCAGGTTCTTCGGGTTCAAGCGGGTCTACAGGCTCATCAGGAACGAGTGGAAGCGCAGGTTCAAGTGGAACGAGTGGTATAAATGGCTCAAGTGGTACTTCGGGTAGTTCGGGAACATCAGGTTCTGCGGGCACCTCGGGTGCTAATGGTTCTTCAGGAACATCAGGAAGTTCGGGTTCATCGGGAACAAGCGGAAGCGCGGGTTCAAGTGGAACATCAGGAGCAGACGGTTCAAGTGGAACAAGTGGGTCAAGTGGTAGTTCAGGCTCTACGGGCTCATCAGGTACATCAGGAAGCACAGGAACTTCAGGTAGTTCGGGTTCTTCAGGCTCGACAGGTTCTTCAGGAACAAGCGGCTCTTCAGGAACATCGGCATCAAGTGGTAGTTCAGGAAGCGCAGGTACAAGTGGCTCTGCAGGTACTTCAGGTGCTAATGGGTCATCAGGAACAAGCGGAAGCGCAGGTTCATCAGGAACCTCAGGCTCTGCAGGTTCTGCAGGTACAAGCGGCTCTGCAGGCACATCAGGTGCTGATGGCTCGAGCGGTACAAGTGGTTCCTCAGGTTCTGCGGGTACAAGTGGTTCTGCAGGTACTTCAGGCTCTACAGGTTCTTCAGGAACAAGCGGTTCAAGTGGCACAAGTGGCTCATCAGGTAGTTCAGGCTCATCGGGCTCGACAGGTTCTTCAGGAACAAGCGGTTCAGCAGGTACATCAGGTGCAAACGGCTCTTCAGGAACAAGCGGTAGTGCAGGTTCAAGTGGCTCTACGGGCTCATCGGGTACTTCAGGTTCAACAGGAACGAGCGGTAGCGCAGGTTCAAGCGGTTCTACAGGCTCATCAGGTACTTCGGGGTCATCAGGAACTTCAGGCTCTTCAGGAAGCACAGGAACAAGCGGTTCTTCAGGTACATCAGGTGCTAATGGTTCATCAGGAACAAGCGGTTCATCAGGAACGAGCGGTTCCTCAGGTAGTTCGGGCTCATCGGGTTCCACGGGTTCTTCGGGAACAAGTGGCTCTACGGGCTCTTCAGGAACATCAGGTTCTTCGGGTTCTTCAGGAACTTCAGGCTCTTCAGGAAGCGCAGGCACATCAGGTGCTAACGGCTCTTCAGGAACATCAGGTTCAAGTGGAAGTGCGGGAACAAGTGGTTCTGCAGGCACATCAGGTGCTAATGGTTCATCAGGAACAAGCGGTAGCGCAGGTTCATCAGGTTCTACGGGTTCATCAGGAACAAGCGGGTCTTCGGGAACAAGCGGTAGCGCAGGTTCTTCGGGCTCTACGGGTTCATCAGGAACAAGCGGTAGTTCGGGGTCTGCAGGAACTTCAGGCTCATCAGGAACTTCGGGTGCGGATGGTTCAAGTGGTTCTTCAGGAACAAGTGGGTCATCAGGAAGTGCAGGAACAAGCGGCTCTACAGGGTCAAGCGGAACTTCAGGTTCGAGCGGAACAAGCGGCTCCTCGGGAACATCGGCATCAAGTGGTAGTTCAGGAAGTGCAGGCACAAGTGGTTCTGCAGGTACTTCAGGAGCAAACGGTTCAAGTGGTTCATCAGGAACGAGCGGTTCAAGCGGAAGCGCGGGCTCAACAGGTTCATCAGGAACAAGTGGCTCAAGTGGGTCAAGCGGAACAAGTGGTTCATCAGGAAGTACAGGTTCTTCAGGTTCTTCAGGAAGTTCAGGTTCATCAGGAACAAGCGGTAGTGCAGGTTCAAGCGGTACTTCGGGAGCAAATGGCTCTTCGGGCACATCGGGTTCTGCGGGTTCTACAGGTTCAAGCGGGTCAACAGGTTCTTCAGGGACTTCAGGCTCTTCAGGAACAAGTGGAAGTTCAGGTTCTTCGGGGTCAACAGGTTCTTCAGGGACAAGTGGTAGTTCGGGCTCGAGCGGTACATCGGGAGCAAATGGTTCTTCAGGAACTTCGGGGTCAAGCGGTAGCGCAGGCACAAGCGGTTCTGCAGGAACTTCGGGAGCAAATGGTTCTTCAGGAACTTCAGGCTCCTCAGGAACAAGCGGTTCGTCAGGAAGCGCAGGCTCTTCAGGTTCAACAGGGTCAAGCGGAACATCAGGCTCATCAGGAACAAGTGGTTCAAGTGGGTCTACGGGTTCATCGGGTTCATCAGGTAGTGCAGGAACAAGTGGTTCGGCAGGCACTTCAGGTATAAATGGCTCCTCAGGAACATCAGGTTCTTCGGGAACTTCAGGCTCTTCGGGGTCAACAGGGTCAAGTGGAACAAGTGGTTCAAGTGGAACAAGTGGTTCTTCAGGTTCAAGTGGCTCTACGGGTTCAAGTGGAACATCAGGGTCAAGTGGTAGTGCAGGAACATCAGGAGCAAATGGCTCTTCAGGAACATCAGGTTCAAGCGGAAGCGCGGGTTCAAGCGGTTCTACGGGTTCTTCAGGAACTTCGGGTTCTTCAGGAACGAGCGGTTCATCAGGTTCAAGTGGTTCTACGGGTTCAAGTGGCTCAAGTGGAACATCGGGTTCTTCAGGCTCTGCAGGCACAAGTGGTTCTGCGGGAACTTCAGGTGCTAATGGCTCTTCGGGCACAAGTGGCTCAAGTGGCTCAAGTGGAACATCAGGCTCATCAGGAAGTGTAGGAACAAGTGGTTCTGCAGGAACTTCGGGGGCAAATGGTTCCTCAGGAACTTCAGGGTCTTCAGGAAGCGCAGGTTCATCGGGTTCTACAGGCTCTTCAGGCACATCAGGTTCAAGCGGAACAAGTGGTAGCACAGGTTCATCAGGCTCAACAGGTTCTTCAGGAACCTCAGGTTCAAGTGGTACATCGGCATCAAGTGGAAGTTCAGGTAGCGCAGGAACCTCAGGAAGTGCAGGAACCTCAGGCGCAAATGGCTCATCAGGAACTTCGGGCTCTTCGGGAAGTGCAGGAACTTCGGGCTCAACGGGTTCTTCAGGAACAGCAGGTTCAAGCGGAACAAGCGGCAGTACGGGTTCAAGTGGTTCTACGGGTTCAAGTGGTACTTCGGGTTCTTCGGGTTCTTCGGGAACGAGCGGTAGTTCAGGTTCTGCAGGTACTTCAGGCGCAAATGGTTCAAGTGGTACATCAGGTTCTTCAGGAAGCGCAGGTACAAGTGGTTCAACAGGAAGTTCAGGGACTTCGGGCTCAAGTGGAACAAGTGGCTCTTCAGGGTCAAGTGGTTCTACAGGCTCGTCAGGAAGTGCGGGTACGAGTGGTTCTGCAGGTACTTCAGGTTCAAGTGGCACGTCCGCATCAAGTGGTTCTTCAGGAACTTCAGGGTCGTCAGGTAGTGCAGGTACTTCAGGAGCGAATGGTTCAAGCGGAACAAGTGGTACGAGCGGTAGCGCAGGCTCCTCGGGTTCAACAGGGTCAAGTGGAACATCAGGTTCTTCAGGAACAAGTGGTAGCACGGGTTCATCAGGCTCGACGGGCTCAAGCGGAACATCAGGTTCTTCAGGTTCTTCGGGAACTTCAGGTTCATCAGGTTCTTCGGGAACTTCGGGGGCAAATGGTTCAAGCGGAACGAGCGGTTCATCAGGAAGCGCAGGCTCTTCGGGTTCAACAGGCTCAAGCGGTACCTCGGGCTCTTCGGGAACAAGTGGTTCTTCGGGTTCATCAGGCAGTGCAGGTACATCAGGAAGCGCGGGCACTTCAGGTATAAATGGCTCATCAGGAACTTCAGGCTCATCAGGCTCATCAGGTTCTTCAGGTTCTACAGGCTCAAGTGGTACAAGCGGTTCAAGTGGTACAAGCGGTTCAAGTGGGTCTACAGGTTCGAGTGGGTCTACGGGCTCATCAGGAAGCGCAGGTACAAGTGGTTCTGCAGGTACATCAGGTGCAAATGGTTCAAGCGGAACATCAGGTTCAAGCGGTAGTGCAGGTTCATCAGGAAGCGCAGGCACAAGCGGTTCTTCAGGAACAAGTGGCTCAAGCGGTAGCGCAGGCTCTTCAGGTTCTACAGGTTCAAGTGGAACAAGCGGGTCTTCAGGTACATCGGCATCAAGTGGTAGTTCAGGAAGCGCGGGTACTTCAGGTGCAAATGGTTCGAGTGGCACATCGGGCTCAAGCGGTAGCGCAGGCTCATCAGGTTCTACAGGTTCTTCGGGAACATCAGGCTCTTCAGGAACATCAGGTTCTTCAGGCTCAAGCGGGTCTACGGGTACGAGTGGAAGTGCAGGTTCAAGCGGAACTGCAGGTACTTCGGGGGTAAATGGCTCTTCAGGTACATCAGGTTCAAGCGGTAGCGCAGGTACTTCAGGCTCAACAGGGTCAAGTGGTACAAGCGGCTCAAGTGGAACAAGTGGCTCTTCAGGGTCAAGTGGTTCTACAGGCTCGTCAGGAAGTGCGGGTACGAGTGGTTCTGCAGGTACTTCAGGGGCTAATGGCTCTTCGGGTACAAGTGGTTCAAGTGGAACAAGTGGTTCAAGCGGAAGCGCAGGCTCTTCAGGTTCAACAGGTTCAAGCGGAACCTCAGGTTCAAGTGGAACAAGCGGCTCATCGGGAACATCGGCATCAAGTGGAAGTTCAGGTAGCGCAGGTACGAGTGGTTCTGCGGGTACATCAGGTGCCAACGGTTCATCAGGAACAAGCGGTTCAAGTGGAAGCGCAGGTTCTTCAGGGTCTACAGGTTCAAGTGGAACATCAGGTTCTTCAGGGACAAGCGGTTCATCAGGTTCAAGTGGCTCTACAGGTTCAAGTGGTTCAAGTGGTTCAAGTGGAACGAGCGGTTCCGCAGGCTCTTCAGGTACTTCAGGAGCAAACGGTTCATCAGGTTCAAGTGGAACCTCGGGTTCAAGTGGAAGCGCAGGTTCTTCAGGTTCAACAGGTACAAGCGGTACTTCAGGTTCTTCAGCAACGAGCGGTTCATCAGGGTCAAGTGGCTCAACAGGTTCAAGTGGCTCAAGCGGCACATCAGGCTCATCGGGAAGCGCAGGAACAAGCGGTTCTGCGGGCACATCAGGAGCAAACGGTTCTTCGGGAACAAGTGGTTCAAGTGGAACATCAGGTTCAAGCGGTAGCGCAGGCTCATCAGGTTCTTCAGGTTCAAGCGGTACTGCAGGCTCTTCAGGAACGAGCGGTTCTTCAGGAACATCGGCATCAAGTGGAAGTTCAGGAAGTACAGGAACAAGCGGTTCTGCAGGTACTTCAGGGGCTAATGGTTCTTCGGGTACAAGTGGTTCAAGCGGTAGCGCAGGCTCATCAGGCTCTACGGGCTCAAGTGGAACTTCAGGCTCATCAGGAACAAGTGGCAGTTCGGGTTCAAGCGGGTCTACAGGCTCAAGTGGTTCAAGCGGAACGAGTGGTTCTGCAGGCTCTTCAGGCACTTCAGGAGCAAATGGTTCATCAGGTTCAAGTGGGACATCAGGTTCAAGCGGTAGTGCAGGCTCATCAGGTTCTACAGGTTCAAGTGGGACATCAGGTTCATCGGGAACGAGCGGCTCATCAGGGTCAAGTGGTTCTACAGGTTCAAGTGGCTCAAGTGGAACATCAGGCTCATCAGGAAGTGCAGGAACGAGCGGTTCGGCAGGTACATCGGGGGCTAATGGTTCAAGTGGCACATCGGGCTCAAGCGGTACTGCAGGCTCTTCAGGAAGTGCAGGAACAAGCGGTTCTACGGGCTCGAGTGGTACAAGTGGCAGTTCGGGTTCAAGCGGGTCTACGGGCTCAAGTGGGTCAAGCGGAACAAGTGGCTCAAGTGGCTCTTCAGGTACTTCAGGAGCAAATGGTTCCTCGGGTTCAAGCGGTACATCAGGTTCAAGCGGTAGCGCAGGTACTTCAGGCTCTACGGGCTCATCAGGAACGAGTGGTTCAAGCGGAACAAGTGGAAGTTCAGGAAGTGCAGGCTCAAGTGGTTCTTCGGGTTCATCAGGAAGTGCAGGTACAAGTGGCTCATCAGGTACATCAGGAGCAAATGGGTCAAGCGGTTCATCAGGAACGAGCGGTTCAAGCGGAAGCGCGGGCTCTTCAGGTTCAACAGGTTCAAGCGGAACATCAGGTTCTTCAGGAACGAGTGGTTCTGCAGGAACATCGGCATCAAGTGGAAGTTCAGGTAGCGCAGGAACGAGTGGTTCTGCAGGTACTTCAGGGGCTAACGGTTCTTCGGGTACAAGTGGTTCAAGCGGAAGCGCAGGTTCATCAGGGTCAACAGGTTCAAGCGGTACAAGTGGCTCTTCAGGAACATCAGGTTCATCAGGTTCAAGTGGTTCAAGTGGCTCTACGGGTTCAAGCGGAACAAGTGGCTCTGCGGGCTCTTCAGGAACTTCAGGAGCAAATGGTTCTTCAGGTTCAAGCGGAACGAGTGGTTCAAGTGGTAGCGCGGGCTCATCAGGCTCGACAGGTTCAAGCGGAACTTCAGGCTCATCAGGAACAAGCGGTTCTTCAGGGTCAAGTGGTTCCACAGGCTCATCAGGAAGCGCAGGAACAAGTGGTTCATCAGGTACATCAGGAGCAAATGGCTCAAGCGGTTCAAGCGGAACAAGTGGTTCAAGCGGTAGCGCAGGTTCATCAGGGTCAACAGGTTCAAGCGGTACAAGTGGCTCTTCAGGAACATCAGGTTCATCAGGTTCAAGTGGTTCCACGGGCTCATCAGGAAGCGCAGGAACAAGTGGTTCTGCGGGTACATCAGGTGCCAACGGTTCTTCGGGTACAAGTGGTTCAAGCGGTAGCGCGGGTTCTTCAGGCTCTACGGGCTCATCAGGAACGAGCGGTTCAAGCGGAACGAGTGGAAGTTCAGGCAGTGCGGGCTCAAGTGGTTCTTCGGGTTCATCAGGTAGCGCGGGTACAAGTGGTTCATCAGGTACATCAGGAGCAAACGGTTCTTCGGGCTCTTCAGGAACAAGTGGTTCAAGTGGTAGTGCGGGTTCCTCAGGGTCAACAGGTTCATCAGGAACGAGCGGTTCAAGTGGAAGCGCAGGTTCTTCAGGCTCTACGGGCTCAAGCGGAACATCAGGCTCATCAGGAAGCGCAGGTACGAGTGGTTCCGCAGGTACATCGGGTGCAAATGGTTCAAGCGGTTCAAGCGGAACATCGGGTTCTTCAGGAAGCGCAGGTTCTTCAGGCTCTACAGGTTCATCAGGAACAAGTGGTTCTTCAGGTACATCGGCATCAAGTGGTAGTTCGGGGTCCTCGGGTTCATCAGGAAGCGCAGGTACAAGTGGTTCTGCAGGTACATCAGGTGCAAATGGTTCAAGCGGAACGAGCGGTTCAAGCGGAAGCGCAGGTTCTTCAGGGTCCACAGGTTCTTCAGGGACAAGTGGTTCAAGCGGAACAAGTGGTTCATCAGGAAGCGCAGGTTCAAGTGGTTCTACAGGCTCAAGCGGTTCAAGCGGAACAAGTGGTTCTTCAGGAAGCGCAGGTACATCAGGAGCAAATGGCTCAAGCGGTTCAAGCGGAACGAGTGGTTCATCGGGTAGTTCGGGCTCATCGGGCTCAACAGGTTCGAGTGGAACATCAGGTTCATCGGGCAGTGCGGGGTCAAGTGGCTCCACGGGTTCGAGCGGAACATCAGGCTCTTCAGGCAGTGCAGGAACATCGGGCGTAAATGGTGCTAATGGCTCAAGTGGAACATCAGGCTCCTCAGGAAGCGCAGGTTCAAGTGGCTCAAGCGGTTCGAGTGGAAGTTCAGGTACATCAGGCTCAAGCGGAAACACGGGAGCGGCAGGTTCAAGCGGAACAAGTGGTTCTTCAGGAAGTGCGGGTTCAAGTGGTTCATCAGGTTCAAGCGGTTCAAGCGGAACCTCAGGCTCCTCAGGAAGTGCAGGTACATCAGGTGTAAATGGTGCAAATGGCTCAAGTGGAACATCGGGTTCATCGGGAAGCGCAGGTTCAAGTGGCTCAAGCGGTTCGAGTGGAAGTTCAGGAACATCAGGTTCAAGCGGAAACACGGGAGCGGCAGGTTCAAGCGGAACGAGTGGTTCAAGTGGTAGCGCGGGCTCATCGGGCTCTACAGGTTCAAGCGGTTCAAGCGGAACTTCAGGCTCTTCAGGAAGCGCAGGTACATCAGGTGTAAATGGTGCAAATGGCTCAAGTGGAACATCAGGCTCCTCAGGAAGCGCAGGCTCAAGCGGTTCATCAGGCTCAAGTGGTAGTTCGGGCACATCAGGTTCAAGCGGAAACACGGGAGCGGCAGGTTCAAGCGGAACGAGTGGTTCAAGTGGTAGTGCGGGCTCATCGGGCTCTACAGGTTCAAGCGGAAGTTCAGGTACCTCGGGCTCAAGCGGAAACACGGGAGCGGCAGGTTCTTCAGGAACTTCGGGTTCAAGCGGTTCAAGTGGAAACACAGGTGCTGCAGGTTCGTCAGGAACCTCAGGTTCAAGTGGAAACACAGGTGCTGCAGGTTCTTCAGGAACCTCAGGTTCAAGTGGAAACACAGGTGCTGCAGGTTCGTCAGGAACATCAGGTTCAAGCGGAAACACGGGAGCGGCAGGTTCTTCAGGAACTTCGGGTTCAAGCGGTTCAAGTGGAAACACAGGTGCTGCAGGTTCGTCAGGAACTTCGGGCTCAAGCGGAAACACGGGTGCTGCAGGTTCGTCAGGAACTTCGGGCTCAAGCGGAAACACGGGAGCGGCAGGTTCTTCAGGAACTTCGGGTTCAAGCGGTTCAAGCGGAAACACGGGTGCAGCGGGTTCATCAGGAACTTCGGGCTCAAGCGGAAACACGGGAGCGGCAGGTTCTTCAGGAACTTCGGGTTCGAGTGGAAACACAGGTGCTGCAGGTTCATCAGGCACAAGTGGCACGAGCGTAAGTGTAAGTGGAACAACCAATAGGATTGTAAAATTCACAAGTGCTTCTACAATTGGTAACGCGGCTGCTTCAGAAGATGGAACGACATTCGAAGTGTTGAATACGGTTGGATTTAAGGCAGCCAAATCATTAGCGGTAGGTGCTTTGACACCATCAGCAACTACAGGACGAATTGATGCTTCAAATGATATCGTAGCGTTCTCTACATCAGACAAACGATTCAAAGAAAATGTCAAGCGTATTGAAAACGCTCTCGAGAAAATCAAGACAATCGGTGGATATTCATTTGATTGGCGCGAGGAAGGCTTCGAGGCTCACGGATTCAAAGGAAGTGATGTCGGAGTAATCGCGCAGGAAATCGAGTCAGTGTTGCCTGAAATAGTGAAAGTGAAAGCAAATGGATTCAAAGGTGTGCGTTATGAAAAAATTATTGCCTTGGTAATCGAAGCAATCAAGGAATTGGATGACAAAGTTGAAAAATTAAAGAAAGGATAAATATGCCTGTACCATCATCAAATATTAATATGACTGACATCTATGATGAAGCAAATAATAATACTCCTCCGAGTGATTTGGCCGCGAGTGATTTGTTTAAAAGGTCATATTTTGAAGGCCCCAACGGTTCGTTCACTATTGGATTTAACGGTTGGGGTCAATACGGTGCTACGAGCGGTGCAGATAGAACTTATTTGATTACTGCAAGTAATACAAATAATAATTTTAATCAATTTGCGGCTTTAAATTATTTTTTCGACAATACTACCTACGCTAATTATGTGGACATTGTAAATAATTTACCAACTCCCGTATTTCCTGCCCCACCTTTTGACAATGATATAACTGTTTATTGCCGTTTATATGATTCAACAAAAACTTATGTTTACAGTCAATTTTCACAATTAATAACTGCATTGGGAAGCGTAAGTCAAATTTTTAGTCTTACAACTGAACCAATGATAGCAGTAGGATATTGGGAGGTTGAATTTCAACCTTTCAGCGGTAGTTTCGGTGGCACAACTTGTAATATTAATATTAATAATACAAGTAAAGTAAGTGGAGGCACTATAAATGCAACGGGTTCTACCATTTTTGATTGGGGGACATATGGTAGTGAGCCTTTTGCAAATAGTTCTTCAGGCTACGAAGGGTTTTATTTTGATATTTCAATAGGTTAAGTAAATTTGAGGTAAATAAAAATGTAATTATGGAAAAAATATTATTAACTGAGGAAGAATTAAATGAATCACGAATCATTTCACAAATACAAAATGACTTAAATTCTCAAATTGCTACTTTCACAAGACAAATTGAATCGTTGAAATCTAAGCGTAAATATGCAATCCAAGAATTCACAGAATTGGAGGAAAAAAACAAAGTTTTTTATGAGCATATTACTAATAAATACGGTGTAGGAACCATTGATTTAGACACGGGTGAATTTACCCTAACACATATCAAATGATAGTGGTTTTTTGTGGGAAAAGAAACTCAGGCAAGACGACTCTTTGTCGTGAGTTTTATGGTTGGGTAAAACAAAATTTGCCTCTTAGATGTCATTATTTAGATGCAGACAAACTTAGGTTCGTATATGGTCTAAAAGGGTTTTCTGAGCAAACCGAAAGAGCATTAATAGAAAAAGCGATGGAAATTTCTCGTTACGAAGAAAGTTTAAATGACCTTGTTTTGATTAGTATTTCTTTTGCATATAAAGACCAAAAACAAGTTTTTGAACAAAACAGAGGAATTTTGTGGATACCGTTGACTCACGATGAGACTCAAAGGCCAACAAATAAAAAAGAATTTGAAAATGCTCAATTCGAAAATGTGCAAAATGAAATAGACACAACAGAAATTGATATCAAAACGGCATTAAATACGGTAATCCAACGCTACAAAGATTTTTGTGTAACTTCGCAATATAAGGGCAAATGACAACTCAACAGCAACAAAGTGCATTGATTGAAAAATGGGTAAATCGCGTACTCCTTGGAATATGCGCGTTTTTCTGTGCTCAATTATTTGCTGATATGAAAACTCAGCGTCACGACATTGAAGAAGTCAAATTGAGTAATGCAAGAATTGAAACGGAAATAAAGTACATCAGAGAAATGGTGGAGCCGTATCGAAATAATAAAATAGTTAACAATTAAAAAATTATGCCAATACCTGTAGCAATAGCGGCAGCATTAATCACGACGGCAGGTAGTACGGCTGTAGGTGGTTTAGATGTTGTATCAAAACGAAAACTTGAAAAAAACCTTGCTAAATTAAACGCTGCGGAGGCCGAGGCTCTTCAAAAGCAATTGGCAAAAGAAAAAGATGCTCAAACTAAATTGATTTTATTACAGGATGCTGCGGATAAAGCGCAAAAAAGAAGCACGACGAATATAATTATTGGCTCTGCAATCGGCTTAATCGGCTTGATTGCAGCAATTATTGCATTAAAAAAGAAGAAGTGATGGAGTTTTCAAAAGAAGTAAAAAACGCGGTTATAATTGCAGTTGCGACAATTACTTTATATGTGCTGTTGAAACCAAAGAAAAATAGTCTTAGTAAGCCTATGAAGGCAACTAAAGACGAACTCAGTCAAAAGCAAAATGCTCGAACCATTTTAGATGCTTATTTGAATGCAGTTGATGCAAAAGAATCATCAACAGCATTACAGAAGTTAAACGCAATTTTTGCGGATGAATATTCAATGAAGGTATATAAAACAAAAAATGGTAGTTATGTTGCTCGAACCTTAGACGGTAAAGATATATTAGTAGCAAAATAATGGCCACCTTTAATCCAATCATAACGACATATCCAAATGACGCTATTAGAGTTACAAGCGTGTCTGATATTAGTTATGAAACGGTGAATGCAAGTGTGGGCACAGGCTATTACTATGATTTTAAAAGTTTTTATCAATTTTCTTCCATTTTAGAGCAACTTCTTGAGCCAATATATTTGCTGAAATTTAGTAAACAGGGTGATAGAAATGTTTATTACCTAAATAATACGATTGACCCATATCAGGGTACATCGGCATTGTCTGTAGATACCGAATTTCTTGATTACAGGTTTGATTCAAACAATGCTTTCATCCCAAGAATTCTTGGAAATACAACCTTGTTTTATCGCTTTGATATTCACGAATTGAGTAATGAGGATTTATTAACAAGGGGAGAAAGTAATTTTGGGATGATAGATTTTTACGAAGATTACGAAATAGACTTCTGATGCCCGCAAAAAAAATCATATTGAATATTGAAAATCATACGCCTTATCCCGCGTATATTTCTCTTTTGGGTGGATTACAGGACCCAAATCAATATAATGTCAATGCTCAAACAGAATATTTATATGATATCGGTAACTACAATTTTGCAACATCGAGCGTTTGGCAATTACAATTCAAGAGAGTAGGTGCACCTACTTTCAGTGTACAACAGGGGCCTACAAACGCAAGTGCGCAAGCATTTTTGATAAATTTGAATCTTTCAAATTTGGGGTTATTCAATACGCTCAGAGTTAGTTCAACGATATTTATTCTATACACTTTTAATGATTATTACGAGTTTGGTACACTTACAATAAACTAAAAACCACCCCGAAAGGTGGTTTACAGTCTGAAGGAACAGTCACTTCGCAATAAAATCTTTAAAATCGTCGAATTCAAAATGTTTTAATATTTTGCAACAACGATACGAATTTAGTGTCAATCATCTGTATAAGCAAGTTTTGCATAAAGGCCCTTTTTTGTGGACTTTTTGTCATTCATAATGATGACTCTTTCTTCATCATCAAGGGTCAAAACTGCACCTCCCTCAACTTGGTCATCAAAACTTAAAGCCCGTGAACCCAAAGAATCTTTGGGAAGCAATTTAGACAACTGTTTTAAAACAATTTTCTTCAGCATCCAAAATTGACTGTCTTTTGCGTCATTGAAATACAGGTCGTTTCTATTTTGAAGATTCTCCACAATCGTTTCCAATTCTTTTTTAGACATCACCTTAAAAACCTTTTCTTCATCGCGCGTTTTCACCATCGCGTAAATGTGCGTCAAAGAAATTGATGTTCTCAAATCGTCTTTAGGTTTATGACGAAGTATTGGGTCAAGACCAAGTTCATAATCAAAGTCATCGGCCTCGTGCACAGACTCACACCAAATAGATTTTACGCCATTATTTCGCATCAAGAGTGTGATTACACCTTTGTAGCCTAAAATTGGTTTAATTTGGCCCTTGTACGGCAAAAAGAAGAACTCTCCGACTGATGGATTGGGGCTCAAACCTAATTCTGCACAATGAATGATTGCTGCAAACAGGTTGCGAGGATTTTTTTGAAATGCAAACAGCATTTCTTCATTTCGCCTGACTTCGGTTAAAACAACTTGTTTGAACTGAGCGGGCGATATAGAATGATTTTTTAATAAATCGACTAATACTTTTTGTTCAAAAGTGTCGAGTTGAATACTAAATTTTGTTAAAAGGGCGTTATCCATTGGTTTTTTATTTTGATTCAATTATAGTTAGGGCTTCTCTCATCATCCTGACTTTTTTCAAATCTGATGGCCTATAACCGTGTATATCAAGCAACCTGTTGAAAGTTGCTAATCTCTGTTCAATCAGGTTTACAGATTCGTCTTTGGTGTAATTTGAAAGCAACTCATTTACAATTTCAATAGCATTTTTTGCTTCGGGAAAAGGAATAAAGGTTTCGTACATTATGGTTTTGGATTGATGTCAATAAGTGATTTCTGACCTATGTGAATGAATAAATTTTCTTTGGTTAAAATTTGTTGTCTGTTTGGATACTCATCGGCAAATTTCATTTCCCACCCGTGGTCTTTATGAAATATTTTGTTCTCAAAAACGCGTCTGCGAAAAATGGAAGGGTTATTTCCATAATTATTCATCCTCACCTCTTGCCATTTCAAATAACCGTCTTGCATTTCATAAAAATGTCTGTAGTTTTTTGGGAAAGGGTTTTTCCAATAATATTCATTTAAAGAAGTTTCTGATTTGATTTCATCCGATTGAATGTCAAATACCTGAGAAAACATAATTTGGTCAAATGCGGAATGCTTTTTTAAATAATTAATGTGTTTTCCTAAATCAAGGGGTCTAACTGATTCCCAATCGTCTTCAAGCAAAAATACAAATTCGCTTGGTCCCATCAAGTGTTTAATCATATTGAATTTATCTACATAATCAAATTGACCATTACTGTTAAAAGTTACCACGTGGGCTTTTTGACCAAACAAGGCATCCAAATACAATTCCATTTTATAACGCTCTTCAGCCGTACTTCGGTCATCCAAAACCCAAACCTCATTAAACATAGTTCTGTAATTTGAATTGTGCTTTTGAAGCGATTTGAGCGTGCGCAAAAAATAGTCAAAACGTCTGCCCGATGAAATTATCAAATTCGGGGCCACTTGAGGCTCGTAATTAATATAATAACCATATTCGTCATCCCCATACAATAACTTCAAATTAGGATACCTATTAGCCATAACTTCAGGTGTTAAATCAGGTTGATGATGAGTTTCATAAATGTTGCCTTCGTATTCACCCTGTTCGTACAAATAGGGAACTGCTACTAAGCACTTTATGTTGTAAGTTTCAATTTTGCCCATCAATAATGTTGCATCAGCGGGAGTGAGGTGTTCAAGAATATCTCCCAAAATGATGTAGTCGTACATCAAAATATTGACGGTCATAATGTTTTGCTGATAAATAGTATTGTATTTTGCTGCAAGGTTAAATTGTGCAATGTATGGGTCCCAAATTTCAACCGCGTCCATCGGGATTTTTAATAGGTCTGCATAGGTTCCTGAGCCCGCGCCAACATCGAGGACGCGGGGATTAGAAGTGTTCTGTAGTTCCAAGAGTATGTGCTCTCGAACATTGTGTTTGAATTTGTTGTATGAATAAGGCATTTTAATAAAATACTTGTTTTATTTTGGGTAAAAGGGCTCTTTGTTCGCAAGTTTCATTGAGGTGGCATTTATTACACCTTTTTAGTTCAGGATATGCTTTCCAACCATTCTGAGATTTCATTTCTCTTTTAAGTGCTTGAGAAACATTTTTGACTCCCTCTAAGTGTTCCATTTCTTTGCTTGGGTCTACTAAAACTTCAAAAATTCTGACATCCATAGGGTCTTTTGTATTGAATACAAAAAAGTAAAAAGGCACATCAGTAGTCTTGAATTTTTCTTTAGCAATAATTTTGTAGTGAACGGCTTGAGTTAATATCTTTTCTTTCTGTTCAAGGAAGTCTTCGTGCCAACCCAATTCATTCCATTTATCATCTACTAATCCTGAGTATTTCAGGTCAATGATACACTTTTTGCCATTCCATTTAGCGATGATATCGGTAGTGCAAGACATATTCAATTTACTGCTCACCAACTTTTTGCCGAAACTTAAAATTTTGATGTTCATTGCTTTAAATAGGGCTTTACAAAAGATTGCACTTTGATTCGCGCGTTCATAGTCTTCTGACAAACGCTCTTTTGCTGTTCCTTTATAAACAGTGTCAGGTTCAGGTGCTGTTCCATCACCATATGCGGGAAGTCCACCCGTTGCCATAAATTCAAAATATTGACCGAGTTTCATTGCTTTTGTCGGAGGTGATTGAATACCGTCGAGGTATTTTGCTTTCACAACTAAGCCACATTCTTCTTTTACCTTATACTCAGCAAAAGATTTCATAAACGATTGACTAATTTTCATTTGGATTATAGTTTAAAAATAAATTTTGAAAAAATGTAGCACTCACACTCATTTCGATAAAAATTAAATTGCGACAATTAATGGCGGGATAAAACTTGCCTTCTTGTTTTCTGAGCAAAATGTCGAAGCGTCGGCATACAAAATATTTGCTCTCGTCAGTGGATAAAAGAGCATTTTTAAAATATTCTTCTACACTGTTTTCCATAAAGGTAAAATATCAATAAGTGTTTGTCCTTGATTTAGTACAATACAATTGGACTCAAGTTGTCTTTCAATTAACCAATCGTTCCAATTATCCATAACAAGTTGTATTAGACTCATAGGAGAGCCTCGTCTTTCCATTCGTTTATAATACTCCTTTTTGCAGTTCAATGCAGGAACGACAATAGTAAAATCAATAAAGTTTTCTTGTAAACATTGACGAACATTTTCGTGACTACTCACAAATATAAAATCAAGAAAGTCGTGTCTCATTTGAAATTTAATGTGGTCAATATAGTTTTGGGGGAAATTAGGATTTGGCAACCTTCCCCCGTTATTCGTCATAAGAAAATGTCCATTAGGGTCTGTAAGCCAATTCCATTGACTTGAATCGCAGTCAACACACATAAAATTGGAGTTGCGGGCTGCATAGGTTTTTCCAATCGCAGGAAAGCCTGAAATTATTTTTGTAGCCATAAAAAATTGCGAGTGTTAAAGTTCAATTCGTAGTTTTTAATTTCCTGATACCGTGGTTTGTTTTCTTCAGCAAACTCTACCTCAAGA
>Ga0222712_10002254_pt1 | contig 22397 bp, 35 predicted proteins | sample C33_657DmetaG_FD_165043 | JGI IMG/M metagenome (GOLD analysis project Ga0222712, IMG submission 165043) | Estuarine water microbial communities from San Francisco Bay, California, United States - C33_657D | ecosystem: Environmental > Aquatic > Marine > Unclassified | place: USA: California... | reverse complement strand
ATAAGCTAATCCGAGTGTCATCGCCTTTGACTTCAGGAACCATGTGCGTCAGTGATGATGGAAACAGAATTAACTTGCCGACAGTTGCTTCAAACCACCATGACTCTGAGTTGTACGGGTTCCACTGCTCAGGCGGGAACTTGATCTGCTGCCAGCCATCACGGTAGAAATAAATCCTGTCGTTGGTATTGGTCTGCACATAAAACACGCCTGAGATGTAACTGTTGGGATGTGCATGTTTGTGATGGTATTGCCCAGGCTCACTGTAATTACACCAGCTTTGCGTCACTCGTAGGCTTACGTTGTGCTTGGGATTGACTGTGCTTTTGAAGTAATCCGAGACGCTATCTTCAATGAACGAACGCAAAGACGTTAGCGCAGGATCACGAAGCACAAAGTTGTTGGCAGATGTCGTGTTACCCATGTTGGGTCTTGTTGGCAACTCACGGATGAAGAACAGCTCCTCATCGCTCAGAGGTCTACCAAGCTCTGCAAAGCCTACAGGTATGGGGAATAAGTTATGCAACTGCACGTTCAAATTCCTCTTTGGCTATGCCCATCTCTTTGAGTTGCTCGTCGGTGTAGATCGTAGGGATGCTGTCCTCAAACTCTCTGATCTTGTCGATAACCCAGTAGACCTCTTCAATACTCGGACAAGGCCGTGGATCATCCCATCTCGTAAAGACGTTGTTACTGATTTCCCATTTAGCACCTGGACGAAGCAAGTGCATGGCTGTATCGATTCCAAGAAACTTGTAGATTTTTGTAGTCATGTTATTGATTGATTTTGATGATTACGATGCCGGAGCCGCCTGCGCCTCCCGCTCCTGATGTGCTTGGATTGCCAAACCCACCGCCACCTCCCCCAGTATTTGCCGTCCCTGCTCCTGCCGTAGTGCTAGACCCGTTCCCTCCGCCGCCAGCTCCGCCCGTTCCGGCTGGGCCCGTGTAACTGCCACCACCACCTCCACCAGCATAAGTAACAGACGATCCAGTTATAGACGAAGCCGTTCCAGCGCCTCCGTTACCACCACCAGAACCTGAACCATTTGATCCAACAGCTCCGGCTCCGCCGCCACCACCAGAACCAAAACTTGGGCCAGTAAGCCCTCCATTTCCTCCTGTATTTCCCTGAGAAGGAGAAACAGAAGGTGTATTGCCAGCACCGCCAGGACTTGAAGCGCCAGGAGAACCATTCCCAGCACCACCTCCGCCAGACCCCCCGCTATTACCTGTCCTTGGGTTAGCTGTGTTACCACCAGCCCCGCCGCCACCACCAGCGGAAGAAATAGAATAAGACGGCGCAGGGCTTGACGAAGGAGCGCTTAGTACAGACGGGTCTCCATTTGTTGCGTTTGTTGTTCCTGCGGATGCTCCGGCTGGCCCACCAGCTCCTAGGGTAATTGTAAACACTTGACCGGCGTTAACTGTTTGGCTTGAAGCTATCCTATAACCACCAGCGCCTCCGCCACCAGCAGAAGATGTAGAAGCGCCACCACCGCCACCACCACCAGCAACGACTAAGTAATCAATACTTGTCACACCCGTTGGCACTGTCCAAGTGGTAGTGCCTTTGAACGTAAATACCGTTTGTGATGGTACGGTGTACTTGAGGATAACAATGCCGGAGCCGCCTGCTCCACCAGCACCGCCAGTTGATCCCGTTCTTCCGCCACCACCTCCACCGCCGCCTAAATTTGCCGTAGCAGTCGCAGGGCTTACGTTTGTGCTTGAGGTTGTGCCATTTGTGCCGCCACCAGCGCCACCAGTTCCTGCCGTTCCTCCATCCGCGCTGCCACCACCGCCACCGCCAGCATAAGTTGTAGAAGTTCCAGAAATAGACGACGCTGTTCCCGCTCCACCATTACCGGCTACAGACCCAGTTCCAGTAACACCTACTGCACTAGCGCCGCCACCACCGCCAGCCGTGTAATTTGGAGCAAATGGTGATGGGGCAGACGCCCCCCCATTATTACCTTGACTCGGTGATGTAGATGGGGTATTTCCAGAGCCACCAGCATTTTGAGCTACTCCTGAGCCGCCGCCGCCGCCACCAGAACCGCCTGAGCCACCAGCAACAGTTCCAGCGCCGCCAGCCCCATAACCACCACCAGCAGACGTTATGGAAGCCGGAGATCCAATAGAAGAATTACCACCAACCGTACCGTTAGAGCTTGATCCTGTATTAGCGCCACCCAATCCGCTTCCACCGCCAGAACCAACAGTAATCGTGTAATCAGTTCCCGCAGTTACGGCTAACCCAGTTCCAGTTCTAAAACCACCAGCCCCACCACCACCGCCGATAGAGCCACCACCCCCACCACCACCAGCAACAACCAAATACTCAACCTCTGTAACACCAGTAGGGCAGGTCCACGTGGATGTAGCTGTGAAGGTTTGGACGACGGTGTAAGTAGCAGCAGAAGTCCTTGCACCAAGCAACGATAAAAATATCCCTGTCATGTCACATTTCCAGTAATCACGCAGTTTGTTGCATCAATAAAAAGTATCGTTGCCACACCGCGTGTGGCTAATGTCGCTGACGTTACCGTTGTGTTGCTGCCAGCTAATTTAGTGGTTACCGCAGAGCAAGTAATCGTCAAACTTCCTGTTGTATTGTTATAAAGCGAAACAATATCGCCCGCTGCAAATATGGATGCAGGAACTGTAATACCCGCAGCAAGCGAAACAACTTTGCCAACATCTGCTGCAACTAATGTTGTCGTTGTTGAGCTTATTGGTGTATTCAAAAACCCTAGCGAAAAGTTGCTCGCTAAGTCAGGAAGCGTTGCGGTAACACTGCTTGATGTATTTGCACTTTGCAAGGTCGTTGTTCCTGCGCCAGAAGCATTACCTTGGACTTTGATGTTACTCATACTCTACCCCCAAATAAGCCACGCCTGACCTGTAGACACCGTGACTGACTTGCTTGTGTTAATCGTAATTGGGCCTAAAGCAGTTGCGTTTACACCCGAAGGTATAATGCCACTTGAAGCTATAACGGTATTGTTAAGCGCGTATAGCGTGTTTGATGATGGGTAATTAACAAATACATTCTTTGTACCAGCACCAAAATTCACCAGACTCCCAGAGTTACTGGAAGACAGCACCGTGTCTCTTGATAACGTCGTGCCGCTAGATGTGTAGGTTCCAATCCCAACTTCCCAGTTAGAACCTGAAGCATCTGCGATGGTGTAAGTGGTCGTGTTTCCGTTGCCTATTGCGGAAAACGACTGAAACCCGACTGCCGCACCTTCTAAGGTTATTGTCCCCGTACCTGTGCCGGTCCAAGTTTCCTGTACACGATCTGCAACGACAAAAGCCATTATCCAGCCAAGCTGAAGGTATAGGTTACTTGCAAGGTATCGCCGTTAACAACCGAGCGATCACCGCCTGTAAAGTCAGAGGCTGAAAACAGCGTACCCGACGTACCTGACGCCGCACTTGCTAAAAACGCACCGCCAACCGTAGCCGAACTTGTGATGCTGTACGAAGCCTTACTTGCTGAGTTCGTAACAACCGAGGGGTTAGCATTTGTAGACGCAGCAAATGTAGCAGCAGGCCGGCTACCCGAGTAAGGCGTAATTTCAGTCCAGCCAGCATGTGAAGCTAATGTATCGGTTGCAGCAGGCGTATTACTAGCTCCCGCACCATACAGCCCAATGTACCAAGCAGTGATACGCGTCGTAGCACCATCAAGTGCCGTGCCAGCCATATACTGAAGACCGACGTTAACTACGAGATTCTTGGATTCCGCCGTCCATTTGAGCTTGCCATCTTTGTCGAAGCACTCAAAGAAATACTTGCCCATCGCACGGGCAGACTCTGCTGAACCGGGGCGAGCAATCAACCCGCTTGCCATAACATCATTAGCTTTAGCTTGTTCCATCTTGGTTCCTTAAGCAAGAAATTTAAGTTTGTAGATTGTACTTAAATACAAGCCTACAATTTCATCAATAATGTTTTGCAGCGCAGTCTCTGCTTTATCACACACTTCATACCTTATTTTTTCAATTTCATCAACTTGATCCTGCATAAACTCTAAAATATTAGATGTTTTGCCTGCACTCATCAACGAAATAGGCCCAATTAAACCGTGTCGGCCTTGATAAGCCTCAGCAAATTTATCGGCTAAATCGATAATTTCGTCATAAAACGTGTTAAGCGCCATGTGCTTACTAAAACTGCGAGTGTTTAGATGCACAGAATGGGCAACATCTCGTGCCAAAAACAACATACCTACAAAATCAGCGCATTTCATGCTTGGCCCTCCTGCGGTACGACATTAGGCATGGGTCTAGCTTGTTGAGCCTCTTCCTGACGGGCCATAATACCTTCTTCACGGCCCATCTCATCTGATTCCGGCATGATTGGACCTTGCATTTGCTGAGGCGGCACTAAATCACCAGCATCGTGCGCCGCAGCAATCGTACCCATTACAATATCTTGAATTTGCTCCATCGTCATGCCAGGCATTGTGGCTGAAATACGCTTAGTTTCGGCATCAAACGCCTTGATTTTAGCCTCAAATTCACGTACTTGTACGTCCCTAGCCTCAATCGATTGATTGACATTCATTAGCATATCGTGCATTTGCTGCATTTCCATGCCCATCGCTTCAATTTGCTTTTGAGCTGCTTGCAGCGCTGGATCGTTGTCTTGATCAGCCAGCAGTTGAGGATCGATGGTTTTGCGAAGACGTGCCGCCATTTCTTGAGCGCCAGGCCAATCCATGTTTTTAACAAACAAATCGCCTGCAACAGCCCACAAATTGGGGTTGCCCTGCAAAATCTGCGACATAGCGTCCATCGATTCTTGGCGCTTGGTCATGTAGCTTGGCCCAGTGGTCACCACCACGTCGTAACGGCCAACGGAAGGGTTGTAAATCTTATCGATCACCACGCCCGTCTGGTCCACAATCTTTTTGACCGGCTCTTGTTGGGTTGGATCGATTTTGACCATGTTGGTTTCGCCATCAATACCAACAATCCGAGCAATCCGTTGCGTGTCGTAGATTTTTGGGATCAAATCAACCAATTGACGGGTCACATACCGCACAGCACGGGCTAAATTATCTACATAGTGGTACGTACCATTATCAGATTCTTTTTGCCTTGCCAAAATGGCACGGCCAGAACGCTCATTAGACACTTGACCAAGGCTTGCGTCGTACTGGCCGGTTGTTGATTTGATGTCTTCTGACGCGCCCATCTTGGCTTGAATAAGCCCTGTTTGCGGCAGTGGTGGTGCTGCACGCTGTGGCAGCGGCAGTATGGACCCCGCACCGTCGGTAACGTCAGGGTTGACCTCAAGATACGGCCAATTTTGCGTGTTAGCCGTCTTCCACTGATACTCATAACCCTCAAACTGACCACCGTAGCCAATAAATGGGGCTTTAGGGGCAAGCGCAAGCATTTCGGCTTCTTGGCTTGTCCAGTAGTTGTACATCCGTTGGGCATCTTTGGCGTTACGCACAATGCCTGATATAAAAATACGCCCGTCAACTTGGAACTCGTTACCTACGACGCGTACGACAGGTATCCAGTTGCCCGCCCATTCACGCTCCTCAAGCACCTCAAAACCATTGGTTTTCATCCACATGATTTTTTTACGGTCTACTTGACGCTCGCGTATAGGCGTAAGCCCCATGTCCCTTAGTTGCTGGTCTTCCGTGGAGCCTTTAAACACGGATTGATTACCTGGGTAGAGGTACAACGTGTCTTGTTTGTGCGCAATATAGAAGTATTCAGCGATACGGATCGTATCTTCCGTGATCCACTGGCTTATGTCTTGGTCACCAATACCTTGCGCCATGATCGAAGACAGCGGTGCAGCGTTGGGGTACATACGCTGGTAGTCTTCTTTGAGCATGTCTTCCGTAATAAAACACCACTCAGCGTCTGCGCCGCATGGGTCTTGGATTAGCGGGTCCATGTAAACACTGAAACTATTGCGTACGCGCGCGATCTTAATGTCTTGATCGAAGCTATCTTCGTAGCAATACTCGGTTAAAATGCGTATATAGCCTTCACCGTAGGTTACTTGGTTCTCGCACGCGGTGTCGTACGCTACGTCAGCGTCTGACATGTACTCAATATGTCGCACGATGCCGTCGAGCACCTCTGCGACCTCGACGTCGGCTTGATCGTTAACAGGTATGACCTTGCCGCTTGGCCGGTTCTGGCGCTGCTCGTTAGTCACTTGCCTAACGTGCTGCGGTAGCTTGTTTATCGTCAAACAAGGTCTTGCATTGACTGTTTGGCCTTGCACCGACCCACGCGTTGCCAACACATCTTGCGGCCATTGCCACTGATTGTCGGGCGAGCCAGCCATAAAGCGTAGGTCGTCAAGCTCATCTTCGCGGCTCTCCGAGTACGCGCCGATCGCTTGGCGTAACCGATCGCGCATCAGTTGTAGCGTGTCGCGGTGGTCCTTTTGGTCCGGCCCTCCGCGCGCAGATACTTTACCCGCGCCTTCAATACCTGTAGGGTCTTGCTTAAGCGTTGCCATTACTTTTTCTTCGTCATAGGTTTAGTGCTCGGCCTTTTAGCCGCCGCAGCACGTTGGGTATTGTAAGCAATTGCAACAGCCTGCTTGACAGGTTTGCCTGCGTTAACTTCAGCCTTAATGTTTTTACGAAAGGCTTCTTTGCTGGTCGATTTAACAAGTGGCATCATTTTCCTTTCGTTGGCTTTTTGGCAGTCTTTGCCGACTCACGAAAATCTTTAGCTGTTGGCGCGCCTTTAGTGCCAGGTTTCCGCATGGTTTCACCGCTACCCGCAGCTATTCGTTCGCGTTTTGCATGAATTGCAGCATACAAGCCAGGTTTTGTAGCCATGATTAACACTTCCATCGTTTAAGGGATGCCTTAGCGCGCTCGGCGTCGCCTTTAGCGTTTTTAACAACACCTGACATGCGCGCACAAAAAGACGCCTTGCGCCCCTTGTCAGCTTCAGTCTTAGGACTAGGCGCGGGTGCTTTTAAATTACTACCTGTTTCGCGGTTGTATTTCTCACGACCTTTAGCCGTTAGCCCTGCGCCCTTAGACACGGGTAGCTTCTCACCACGCCCAACTGATAGTGATACACCTTTCTTTGCCATCAAGCACCCATCCAAGATGTCGTTACGCCGTTGGCGTTGTACGCACGATTAGTTTGTTTCTCGACATACTGCCTGTGAGCAACCGGAAATGCAAACGTTACAGCTAAGGCGTCGGCAGCGTCTGGCGATGCTAACCCTCTAGCTTTCATTTCCTTTTTGCCTTCGAGGAAAATTGTACCCGACGAATTAGGTTTTATGATAGGCCCAACTAGATCAGACTTCAGCGCCCTATCGTTAGGTATCGACGCCGTCTTAAGCCAATCCTTCATCGCTCCCCATAGTTCCGCGCGCTTGTTGCCGTACATAATAGGGTTCTTCGCCTTCCAACCAAAGTTCACCCCTCGCACGACCTTGTAGCGCTGCTCGTGCAGCCTATCTAATATACCGTACCCTAGCCCACCCTCATCGAGCACCACGAGCGTTGGCTTGTACTGCTCAATCGCATCGATCACGCGCCCTACGATTGTCATCGTATCCTCGCCATGGTAGCGATGGATCGCCGTCAGGTCACGTCCTTGCCTGACCACGATCACTGTCGAGTCCGCGCCGCCTCGTGCTGGGTCCACACCAATAATGATCGGCGCCGTTTCGTCCTTGTACCGTGGCCGCGCCGCAGCGTCTGCGACGTGCGTGGATGAGATGAACTGATCGTCGCCACTGGATGGAAACTCACCGTACACCTCCACCCGCGCTTGGCTTGAGTCCTCACCATACTCATCAATGATCTGCTTATAGACCTGCTTGTCCGTATCCTCTACCGTCCTTGCGTCTACCTGGCGTGTGCGCCAAAAGTCACGCTTGGCGTGGAAGCACTCAAAGAAGTACCCGCTGTTGCGCCGTGGGTTACTGAACGCCAGCCAGTACCTATCTAATATGTTCTCTGTAAAGAACCCCGCCCCCACCGACCATATCGGGTCTGGTATCCCGCTTGCCTCATCGAAGATCAACATCATGCCATCGTGGTTGTGCACCCCCGCGTAGCTGTCAGGGTTCTCTTCCGACCACAACTTACCCTCTGCCGCCCAGTAGCGCGTCCCTTTCCTAAGGTCACGCTCCACGATGTCACATAACCACTTCGCCGGTTGCAGCTTGGTCGCGCTGATCTCCCACCAGTGCGCGTTGATGATCATCGTTGACCACTTCGTTAGCTCGCCCCAGGTCACCGAGCGTAGCTGCGCCTCACTATTAGCGCTCACAATGACGCTCGACCCTATCCGTGTCGATAGCATCCACATAATCAACCAACTCACCAGCGCCGACTTACCGATCCCTCGACCTGAACTGACTGCCTCTCGCAGCGTGTCCATATCGACCTGACCTTTGTTCTTTTGTATGTGCGCCTTGATGTCGCGCAGCACCTGACGCTGCCACATGCGCGGTCCGCTGTACTTAACTAGCGGCGTGTTTTCCTGCCCCCATGGGAAAGCAAACAGTACAAACGCTTCGGGGTCGTCTTTAATCGCGGGAGACCACAACCGCGTCATCAGCAGTTGCTCGTCTTCCGGACTGTATATCGGCTTTTGCATGGGTTAGCTTTTCACTTGGTGGCGTTACGTCGATTACTTTACCTTCATCGACTCTCGTCTCTGCTGCTCTTAACGCGTCAATCACGCTGATGCGCTGGTCCACCTCAATACTAACGGCTTGCTTGGCGACCCAGCCGTGAGTGTGCTTCAGTATCTCTAGCGCCGCCTTAGCGTCCCCATTACGCGCAGCGTTCAACATGTGCTGGCTGTGCTCACGCTCACTATCAGCGCGTCCCTTGAGTTCGGCAATTTCGGCCATTTTGTCATGCTGTTTCAAGAGCCGGTACTCTACAGGTAACAACCCTGCTGCTAACGCCAACGAATCTTCTTTTAAACCTAGATACGCAGCGTCGTATATGCGCTCCAGTACCGCTTCCGTCGCTTTGATTTCACGCGTTGTAAGAGGAAGACTTTTAAACATGTGACAATTTTACCAAGATGACCTAGCGTCGTTACAACGCGAGCGTAAGACATTCTAATACTTTTGTATACAGGCTTGCTATTAGGCTGTTAAAAATAAAAAAAATTTCTTGTGGACCCACCGGCTCCGACCGGCCAGGCCGTCGGCCCTGGGGGGGGGCTTCGCCAGCAAAAAGCCAAAAGCAAAAACGATCTAGCAAACAGAACGATTGATTGATCTAATCGGCATAACGATCCATGCCTGGCGACGCGTGCCTGGTGGCGCGGTTGATCGGGCGGCGCGGGCGTCGGGCCATTGGCAATCTTGGCAATTGGTTTTGACATTGCCAAGATTGCCAATAGACCTTTGCTCATTGGCAATCTTGGCAATTGGTTTTGAATAGCCAAAAATGCCAATGATTGGAGAGAAAACCGGCAAAGAGGGGGCGCGGTGACGTGGCGCCCTCGATTCGGCTTTGGCAATATTGGCAAAATTGTCAGCCGTTTTAAGTCGCTGCTAGGTAACAGAAATAATCTGCGACTTTTTTTTCAGAAAAACATGACAATTTTGCCAATAGCCGAAAAAGCCTCGTCGAATCAGGCGTTTACAATCCCGAATCATTGGCAATCTGCCCCATTTTTATTACCTAACCCCTTTCAAAACCATTACCAATTTGACCCATACTTGACAATCTGCAAAACAATGCCTTACACTAAACACTCAAACAACCAAAAAGGGATTGCCAATGTCTAAAATACACTTCGTTAATGAGTGCCTTGCGCGTGACATCGCGTTTTGTGTCGCGCTTGAGAATGACGCTGTACTTGCAGCCTTCAATGCGCGTGACATCGCGTTATTTTGCGCGCTGTTAGATTCCGAGTTTTAAAACCCGACGCGCGCAAGCGCGTCAACAATCCAATCCAATCAACTAAAGGAAAGTTATGAAAAAAGCTAGACTCACAAAGGAACAAAAAGCTGCCGTCGCGCGTTATGAGCAATGCTTGCGCGAAGAAGATCGTTACTTGGGCAGCGTTTTCGCTAATGCTCACGGTCAACGGCTCATCGAAGCGAAAACGCGCGAAGCCTATGAAGCGGCAAAGCGTTTAGGCGTCAACCATCTCTGCTAATCAATCCAATCAACTAAAGGACAATCAATCATGAAAATCACTATCGACCATTCGATCATCAAAGCCTTATTAGTCTTCGCAACTAAAAACGATTTGCGCTACTACCTCAATAGCATCGCAATTGATGCGACGCGTGATCGCGTCGCGCTAGTCGCTACCGATGGGCATATGCTCATGTCAATAGCCGTGCCTGCGTCCGACGTCGACAACAAATTGACGGGCGAATACATTATTAGCCGCGCTGATCTTGAGGCGGTTAAACCTATGAAAGCAGGCAAGCACGCGCTGCCGATCACGATCGAAATAACCGAACCCGCGCCGACGCCCGATCCCGATCGGCCTGGTGTCATGATCAAGCACAATACAACGTACAAGATCACGGGCCTAACATCAGTCACCAATATGCTAGTCGATGGCAAGTTTCCGGATTGGCGGCGCGTCATCCCATCGACGTTATCGGGCGAAGTTGCGCATTTCAATCTTGAGCTAATGGCTCGGCTAAACGACGCGCGCAAAGCCTTAAACGTCGATTGGCGCAACGTCGTCATTCATCACAACGGACGCAGCGCAGCGCAAGTTACTGGCTTGGGTAATGAATCGATCGTGATCGTCATGCCCATGCGCGTCGACAGTGACGACAAGCCTATGATCCCTGCATGGGCGAAGCTGGCTTAATGCTCGACTTTATGCGCCCGTGAGAGCGGGCGCATAGGGGCGCGCATTGCGTCAGCTAATCCAATCAACTATAGGACAATCAACCATGCCCATTGCAATCCACACTAAATATATCGGCGCCACTAACACCAAAGGCGCACGCGTTAAAGCTAGTATGAGACGCGATAACAAAACCCTTTGGGCGGTTACAGTGCCTTTTGATCATGCGCTTAACTGCGAAGAACGGCACGCGCTAGCTGCCCGCGCACTGTTGCAAAAGTACGCGCCCGATCAACTAACCGAAACGCTATCAATAGCTGGATCAACACTCGATAATCTTGGGTACGTGTTCACCGTTTACCCTCAAATCCAACCATGAAACCAGACGCGCGCGTTACGACGCCGAAGGGCGCCGGCGTTATTGATCGCGTGGAGGACGGCCAATACATTGTGCGCATACCTTCGCGCAATGGTTGGCCGTTTCCTGCGCTGCATACATTCAAACGACGCGAAATCAAACTGCTACGCGACAAAAGGACCGTTGAACAGTACGGCGAAGCACTTTACTAAAAGGACTAACATGATCGACTTTTTACTTGATTGGGCCGTCGCGCTGATATTCGGCGTCGCGCTCGGCGCTGCCGTGTTTTTTAACCTATAGGATTAACAGCATGGAAGATGAAAACAAGCCCCCACTATGGCTCACGTTGATGAATTGCCAGATCGACCCGCGCGATTGGTGCATACCTGTCGAGCAAGTCTGGCGTCGTCATGGTTGGATACCGCCCTCGAAGGAATGTCCCGATACGATGGCCAAACAACAAGCCTTTAGAACTTGGACCATGCCGCTATGCTGATGCTAATCTTGGGCGCGCTTATTGCGTGGATCATCAGCGAAATGCTAGACTTGTGACGTTGGAACTTCTCCTCCTGTGCTAGCACCCCACGCTAGTTTGCCCGTCAATTGACGGGCTTTTTTTTGTCTATCTAACTAATGCCATCTTGGTAGGTGCAGTTTCCTCCACCATGCGCCTAAGCTCGGACTTGCTTAACTTCGACGCAAGCTCAGGCACGGCGAAAATGTGCTTCTTGGTCTGATATTCCGACGACGCTAATCGGCCCACATCGACCCAGTTAGCTTCCTTCAGCGCGTGTAGCAGTGCTGCCTGATGAATCTTCACGCCAGCAGGCAAGCCACCGGACAATCTATCAATCAGCAGATGGAAGGGCGACCCCACCACACCGCGCGCGAACTCACCTTGGCGGTTACGCATAAGCTCAACCAAGAACGATTCGGATGTACTCATGGAGTGCTCGATCAAGTTAAATTTAAACTCGGTCCAAGCAGGCGTTGCAGCAGGATTAAACGCGCTTACGTCGCGCTGATAGAGCCATGCCGCTATGGAAACGAAACCTTCGGCTTTGTACCAATCCCAAAGCAATTGCGCCTGGCGATCAACCATTCTAGGCGCGCGCGACCATATACAAAACCAGCGTCGATCTTGCGAGTCAAGCGATATGGGGAGCGGGTCATTGGTAAACGACAACACGAACATCCTATTGAGCATGTCATAGGGATGCAGACCCTTGCGGTTAATCGGCAGCATCTCTGGAGGTGCAGCGATGATCGGCTTGAGTCTGTTCGCCAGCGCACGACGCGCTGCCGCTTCAGGCTCTTTCAACTCATTGATGACGAGAATCTCACACTCAAGCTGGTACCCCCACTGGAGGTTCAGCGTATCGTTATCAAGCAATCCGCGATTCTTCAGCCCTGGACCGCATACGGCCCACAAGAACGGCGCCCACATGGTATCTTTGCCCGACCCTTGGTCGCCACCATGCAGCACCGCGTGATTGATCTTGACCTCAGGATGCTGGAGCTTATAGGCCATGATGTTAAACAAGTGCTCACGCTCGCTAGGCTCAGGCACAAGGCGCTCGCAGTGCTCAAGCCATGGCGATATATCGCGCACAAGGGTCTTATCAACCACGGGTCGCGCATCGCGCCAGCGATTGCCGAACACATCACCGTCACGCGACACAAGCATCGACTCGCCAGCAGCGTAGGTCACACCGACCAAGGTGCGTGCGCCCATGGCCTGACGCTGTTCATCGAAACACGTCGCCGCTTCGATCTTGCGCTTGCTGTTAATCGATGTGCAATTCACATGGCGGTACAGCGCGTTGAAAACCCAGCGCGGCACCTCGCGCCTGTCTTGCATGTCAAAAAACGAATCATCACTCTGGATGTAAGCAAAGCGTTGAAACCAGCCCTTCATCTCAACACGCCCAAGCTCCTTACGCTCGACCTCCTCGATCACCTTCTTGGCGTCATCACTAAAAAAATTACTAGGCTCTAGCTTGTCAAGCGTTGTCTGCATGGTGCTTGCAAGCAAATCATCGCGCAGCCCCAGCGCGTGAGCAGGGCCACCATTCTCAGCGACCCACGCTAGAAACGCCTTAGTGTCAAGATCGACGCAGTGCGAGTGCAAACAGCAGTACGCGCGCATAGAAGGCTTATAGCGCCCCTCAGGGTTACCGTCGGTGTGTTGGGCATGGTTCGGGCAGATAACGCCAGCCCAGCCCTCGCCGTTAGGCTTAGATACGACCATACCCTGCAAGGCGAGCCACGCGAACACGTCATCGTTACCTGTGTCAACGATCTTGATCGGCTGCGGACCGCTGCTATCGGCCTCAGCAGGCGTTACGCCCAGCGCCTCGCATATCTGAGCGAGCGAAAAGTCACGATCGGGGTGAAACTCGACCAGACGCGATGCAAAACTGTTGCGACCAGGCTTAAGATTAACTGAGCCAGGCAAGCGAAAGTTACGCACCGCGTTAAGCGCCCCAGGGTCGGTGTAGCCTGCGTCAGCGATCGCGCGCATGGCCGCAGCAAACTCACCCTTGGTCGGCTGTTCAGCAAAGGCATAACCCCACTGAAACGAATTAGGCGAGGTTTCCATGACCCAGGTCGGCGCAAGCGGAGGCGTCTTGCTCTTGGTGCCAACGTCATCGAGCACGAGCACCAGACAGTACTCGCAGTTAGCCGCCGATGCCGACACGTGATCGCCAAAGCGATCTAAGATAAAACTCGCCGTGTTGCCATACCACGCCTGATCGGGCTTGATCTTTTTAATGTCGGGCAGATGGGCAGGCCATGTGCACTTGATCGCGCCATCAGCGTGAAATTGCAACTGACCGTCCTTAAGCTGCGGCTTTTGCCGCACGATAAGCGGCGTCTCGCCCTCAGGCGCAAGAGAGATTAGGAACTCCAAAAAATTTTTTATCATTTCCCATACCTTGTCATAACGTTAATTTCGGCCTCTAAGGGCAGACCGCTTGCCCATGCGGGCGACGTACACATGACGCTATGCAGCATCGCCACCGCAGCGTCAGCGTCAGACGCTGGCACCTCTAACACAATCTCATCATGCACATGCAAGACTACGCCATCAAGCTGACGCAGCGACGCGCGCAAGATGTCAGCCGCTGCGGCCTGGCAGATATTCTCAGCAGCTAAGCCCTTCCATAACCGCGCTCTGGGCCATTCCTTAGCGTCCGCAGCAGGCTTCCATGACGCCTTGGCATAGGACACGCCATCATCTTCTAGCCGCGCGTAGGGGTAGCATAGGATGCGCCCTGACGGCAGCGCGTACCAGAGATGCTGACCGTCAAAATAGTACGTCACACGGCCAGCCTTAAACTCAGACTTTGGGTTCCTCATCGCGCGCATGTACGACGTCTCAAGCGCCTGCCAGTAATGCACAGCCCACGGGTTAGCGCGTCGCCACGCCTCCACCATGCGCCTGCTGTCAGCCTCCGGTAAGTTAACACCATAGATGCGCCCCATCGAAGCAAACGCCCCCACGCCGCCACCGTACCCGCACGCCAACTCTTGGACCTTGCCAATCTGGCGTTGCTCTTTATCGATCGCATCCACCGGCACATTAAACGTCCGGCTGGCGTTGTGTTTGTAGATGTCTGCGCCCGTGCGAAACAAGTCCAACTTAGCCTCAGACGTAGCGTGCGCTGACAGCCACGGGTTCATCCGCGCCTCGATCGCCGCCCAATCAGCGACGATCAGCACATGCTCAGGCGCAGGCGTCAGCGCAGGGCGTAGCATCCCCTTAAGCACGTCCGTGACGCGACGCCCGTAGGTCGGCACGATCTTATGACCGCGCACCATCGCAGTACGCACAGCCTCAGGATCGTCAGCACACTTACGCGTAAAGTTATGCACCTGAGCGCCGTAGGACGACGCTCGGCCCGTGGCCGACCCACCGGCAAACACAAACGCACCGCGCACCCGATGATCCTCATCGTCAGCAAGCGCAGCCAAGCGGCTGAACTTCGCCACGCTCGACGCCCATAGGTCGTCAGCGCACTGGATGACTTCGGCCACATCAGGCGGCACTTGCTCAGGATCATCCATCGCAAGCAAGTTAGCCCGCACGGTCTTATCGATCGAATACTTCTTCTCGCCGTCCTTATGCGACGCCATGAGCGCCAACGCCTGCGGTCCTACGCGGTCCATGACCCACTGCTTCATCTTAGGACTGCGCACGCTCGCAATGGCGCCCTGCGTCACGTCGGCAACGATCTGCTCGATTTCGATGAGTTCATCGCTTGCATACTGCACCGCTGCCTTGCACAGCGCCACATCGACCAACACGCCACGATCGTTGATGCGCTCGTTGACGTGATAGTCGGCAAGCTCCTCAGCCGACAAATCACGCATGGCCTTAGAGATAGCGCGCATGGCGCGGACGTCTTGCTCGCAATAAGCCACTAACTCAGCAAACAACGCCTCGTCGCGGTAAAAATTGCCGTCTGCCTGCGGCAAGCATAGGCGCCTGATCAGTTGCGAGCCACGGTAGTCTTTACGCATGTCAGCGCTTGCAAACCGCCCCACGTCCTCAAGCGAGCCAGGCGCACAGTTAGCCCGTGCTTGGGTAGCCGTGCAGTAAAACTGCTCAAGGTCGTAGTTGATGTGCAGCACATACCAAAAGATCAGACGCTCAAACGCTGCGTTATGCGCGCGTATCTGGCCGGTGTGCTGGCGCACGCGCTTAGGAAACGGTAGCTCAGGCGTCCACGTCACAACGTCCTCATCATCAAACGCGTAGGACATGCACAGCACGTCCGTGCTTGCGTCTTGCGCGTAGTTGTAAACGCCTTTGGTCGTCAGGTCACAGCGGCTGAGTGTCTCGAAATCCACCCATAGGACGCTCATCTACTGACCCAGCGTCGGTTCAGCATTTTGTGCAGCCAGCACAACAAGCTCCGAAGCGGCACGCCTGATGCGCATCGCGCACTCAAGCGCACCAACCGAATCACACATGTCGCATAGATTCTTATATTCCTTGATAAGGTGTGCAATCGTTTCATAGGGATGATCCATTTATCTCTCCAGAAAGAAAAAAAAGCCACGGCTGTTACACCGTGGCCTCCCAAGCTAATTAGGCTGTGCGACGACGACGACGCGGCGCATCTTCGGCGGCGGGGTTGGCCTCCTCAGGTGCATCCACTTCCTCGGTCTTACCGTCCATGCTTGCCCACTCCACAACCTCAAATACTGGCGTGAATATCTTGCCATAAGACTTGTGTGTGTAGTGGTCCTTCTTCAGCCGCACGACCGGCACAGGCTTTGATTGATCCTTCTCGACCTGCGCGGCAATCGCTAGCGCGAGCGTCTGTACGCTGCGCTTACCACCGACTGACGTGGTGGTGTAGCGCGCTTCCATCCCCTCATCGTCGCCCGTAAGACATTTGAGCGACATACCAACTTGAGCTTCCCAGCCCTTCTTGGCGCCTGGTGGGGCGACGTTGGTTTCAGGCAGTGGTTGCGATACGGATACCATCTTCTCGGCTAACACCTCACCGTCACCCCACGCAATGTAGCCGTGGACGAACGAGAAAGGATTGACTGCCCACGTTGAACCATCCTCGACTTCAGTCTGGTCAGCGCCGAACACCCAATGGCCGGTCTTATCCATCTTAAGGATGACGACGCCTGCTGCACCGACGTCCTTCTCAAGCGCACGCAGTGCGGTCGTAAGACTTGTCACGGAGGGAAGATTTGCTGTACTGAACGTTACTAAATTAGACATCACGATTTCCTTTACTGGAGTTTAGATAGGGCAGCGGTTAAGTGCATACCCACGTTAAGCACGGCAGGCCGAGGATCGCTCTCCGGCGCTAACGTGCTGCCGCTCGACACAGCCACGACAAGATCATCGGGCAGTGCTAGCTTGCTCTTTTTTAGCACCTTCTCAGCTTGAGCAGGGCTAATTAATTCCTTCTTATACAACTCATTCTGACTGACGCCAAGACCCGCAAGCGCAGCAGACGCCTTAGACTCATCGGCCCACTGACGCGTTGCGCGCTTCGATACAAGTTTATACCCCGGCACGGGCATGTTTTTCTCAAGCCGGTTATACGCTAGCTTGCGCGCCTCTGCGATGAAGGACTCTAGCTTATCAGCCATGTCGAGCGCCGACGCTAATTGATCAGGCGCAAGTGCTTCTAGCTTTAGATGCACCACGCGATCGATCTCGCCGGTCATCTTAGGACAGACAGGCTTACCAGTACACCAGCGGCACCAATCGCCGATCTCAAGCGGTGCGTTGGGTTTGGTAGCGAGCGTTACAGCGGTTTGCAGTTCTGCTTGGAAGGCAGCAACACGCTCAAAAGTCGTCACCCAGCGCCGCACGGCAGGCGGCTGCACGATAATGATTTCTATCTCGTCTGCGCCATAGAACACCCACGAGAGCTTGTTGGTTGCCATCGCAGCGGCAGCGTAAAAGAGACCTTGGTAGTTTTCTTCGGCGTCAACGATCACACCGTCGCCAAACTTCCAATCAAGGACCACGGCTGTGCGACCGATGCGACCGATCAGATCGACGTTACCGAAGACGCCTTCAAGACCTTTGACGTTTTCAAACTCGACCTGCACCTCTTGCGCGAACTCCATCGTCTGATCAGGATCAATATCCTCAAGCGCCTGGACGCAAAAGGCGAGCTTCTCGATCTGCTCATCGGTCAGGTTGTGCTTAGATGCAACCTCAGGCAGTGTTAACGTGCCGAGTAGGTCTTCCATGCACGCGTGCAAAAGCGTACCCTCTGCTGCGTACTTGCTCTCGACCTGTGGTGGCATTTGCTGCACAAGCGCCACCGAGCCAGGGCAGTTGATCACACGCTTGGCGGTCGAACCGCCAACGATCTTCGAGTGAATCATGCGTCCACCTCTAACAGTTTATTGATAGCGTCGCGCAACTCGATGGCTTGCTTCATGGTCAGCATCGTAGAGGCGTAGCAGGAGCTTTTGAACATCGATACCCAGATGCCGTCGCTGTGCAGGCTGAGGTTGATGGTGTCGCCCTGGCGGGCATCGATTGAAATGTAGTCATCATCCATTTGACTGTCCTTTAGTTGATTGAGACTTCACTGTAGCATAAATAAATAACTTGTCAAATAGTTTTTGACAGGCTATGATGCAGTCATGGAAAAACACATTGAAGCGTATCTCGTTAAGCGCGTTAAAGCGATGGGCGGCATTGCCTACAAGTTCGTTAGCCCCGCCCACCGTGGCGTCGCAGACCGCATCGTCGTGCTGCCTGATGGTGTGGTGTGGTTCATTGAACTTAAGGCGCCTGGTGGCCGTCTGTCGCCGCTACAGAAGGTGTTTGCTGACGACATGGCACGGCTAGGGCAACGGTACGCTTGTTTATGGAGCAAGGAAGATGTTGATGCGTGGGAAAAAACTTAGACCTTATCAAGTACAGGCCGCTGACTTCTTGTACGAGCGCGACCGTGCGATGGTGCTCGCGCCCGTAGGTGCAGGCAAGACTGCGATCACGCTCACGGCCATTGATGATATGTTGTACGGACTTCATGTTCGTCGATTCTTAGTGCTCGCGCCTAAGCGCGTCTGTACCGACGTCTGGCCCATCGAGGCACCTAAGTGGGCCGAGTACCATACCGTTGCCGTGGCCGTGGGCACCCCCGCGCAGCGTAAGCAGGCGCTAGAGAGCGACGCCAAGATCGTTGTGATCAACTACGACAACATCCAATGGCTTGCCGAGCAAGACTTAAGCAGTTTTGATGGCATCGTGTTCGATGAGCTAACCAAACTTAAGAACCCCAGTGGCGCGCGATTCAAAGCGCTGCACAAGGTCATTGATCAGTTCAACATCCGTTGGGGTCTGACCGGCTCGTTCACAAGCAACGGTCTTGAGGACGTCTTCGGTCAGTGCAAGATCATCGATCAAAAGTTGCTCGGACGCTCGAAGGGCGCGTTTATGCAGCAATACTTTAGTCTTAATACTTACGCTGGGTTTGACGATTGGACGCCACTACCTGGTGCGCTAGAGCGCGTCATGCAGCGCATCAAACCTGCTACTTTTGTATTAGAGCCAGGCGAGTACAAGGACAAACTGCCGCCCTGTCATGTGGTGCAAATAGACGTGCAATTGAACGACCGTGAGCCATACGAGGCGATGAAGCGTGACTTCGTGGTGCAGTTCCCCGACGCTCAGGCTATCGCTCAGAACGCTGCGGTTGTCACGCAGAAGCTACAGCAGATGTCGTCAGGGTTTGTTTACTCGCCTGAGCCTGTCTGGTTTAGCCCGCACAAGTTTGACGCGTTAGATGATTTGCTGTCTGAGAATCAACGCGCTAACACGATCCTTGTTTACCAATACAAAGAGGAGCTTGATGAACTCAAACGACGATACCGAAATCTTACCGTTTTGGACGACCCTGACGCCATTGAACGATGGAACGCTGGCAACATTCCGCTTATGGCGGTGCATCCAAAATCCGCCGGTCATGGCCTTAACTTGCAGTTCGGCGGCTGCCACATGGTCTTTCTGTCCCTGCCGTGGTCACTTGAGCTTTACGAACAGACCGTTGGAAGATTGCATCGATCCGGCCAGCAGCGCGACGTGTGGGTCTACGCCATGATGACTAAAGATACCGTCGATGAGCGCATATGGACCGCGCTGCACGACAAACGCAAACTAAGCGATATTGCGATGGAGGCACTGAAATGAGCAAAGAAGCCCTGCGGCTGGCTGATGCGCTGGACGCTGAGTTTGTGCAAGGACGAATAAGCAATAGCACGGGCAGGGAATCAGCCGTCGAACTGCGCCGATTGGCGCTGAAGCAATGGGTTGGGCTGACGGCTTATGAAATACAAGAGATCCATTCAGGAAATCAGCACTGGGGTGATTTTGCTTGCGCCATCGAAGCCAAGCTAAAGGAGAAGAATCATGGATAGAGAAGCTATTGAAGAAGCGATAGAAGTGCTGGAGGATGCAGGCGCAGAAATGTTAATGGAGACGGGCGAAGAAAACTATTACGGCGAAGCTATCGCCGTCCTGCGACAAGCACTAAAGACAGAGCAAGAGCCAGTGGCGTTGCCTTGCGTTTACATCACATCGCAAAAAGATGACGGTAATTGCTACGGGGATGGAACGGTTTATAGGGGGCAACGAAGCAAGGACAGTGCAGTACAGACCTACACTGTTCAAGCCATTGAAGCCAAGCTAAAGGAGAAGAATCATGGCTGAAAACAAAAACGCAAAGACACCAGCAGACGGGCCTGTGGCATGGAGTTGCCAGTGTGGCAGGCCTTATACGGTTACCTGTATTTCAAGCAAACCACAAAAGAAGGAATGGGTTGGGCTGACGGATGATGATTATGAGGAATTATTAAGGACTAGGGATTGGGGTGTTTATTTGATTGAAGCCGTCGAAGCCAAACTAAAGGAGAAGAACGGTGGATAGAGACGACATTATCAAGATGGCGAAGGAGGCTAAATTGCCGTACGAATACGACACCTATCGCGTGTTGTATCTGAAAGAACTTGAACGCTTCGCCGCCCTTGTTTCCAAGCATGAGCGTGAGGAGTGTGCGAAGGTGTGCCTTGAAGAAGCACCAAGTCTTGATGGGCAGTTGTGCGCCGCCGCCATCAGAGCAAGGGGTGAGAAGTGAGCGGTGATCACAACATGTTTCAAAAAGCCACGTCCTATCTATCTGGCGAAACTTTTTGGCGCACCGCTGAAGATCAGGAGCCGCCGCTTGGCGTAAAAATGCTACTGCTAAACCCTAGTGGTGTCTGCGTCATCGGGACTTGGGACGATTGGGCGGTGGCCTGGGCGCCGTTGCCCAAGGTACCCGCGCATATCAAACAAATTTTATTGGAGAAAAGCACATGGCTATAGGTATAGTGCGGCTGAGAAAAGAATCAGCCGTTGATCGGAAACAAGCATGTCTAAAGTATTTGCAGCAACGCTCAACACCGATCACGGCGATTGAGTTAGCCTCTAAACTTAAGATGTCATCAAAGACCATCCATAATTCACTGTGGCCTTTGCTGGATGAAGGCAAGATCATACGCAAGCGCGTCAAACGGCAGTCATCTGTATCAAAGCGATCAGGCTGGGCCTATGGCTACACCGCGACCGAGATAACGCCGCCTACGCGCAATAAGAAAATCTCTTGGCACAACCCCTTCTCGTTATGATTAGCGACGATGAATTAATTGGCATGATCCGCAACGCCGCTACCGAGCAGTTGCCGATCGCCGTGATGACCGTCAAGGAGATGCGCCAGTTCGCGCAAAAGGTGGCGATGGATTGCTTACTGATCGCCGCCATACCCAACATGACGCCTAAAGACATCATGCGAGTGATTAAGGACCGCTATGACCTCCCGACTTAGTTTATGGCAGACTAAACTTAAAGCCGCTAAAGCCGAGCAGCATCAGCACGAGAAGATGTTGCGGCAGCAGTACCGCGCACTTGAGCGCATACAAAAGCAGATTACCGAACTGGAGAACAAAATTGAGTATGAACTGGCGAAAGCTCAACAAAGAACTGGCGCTTATGACCGAGGATCAGGTGTTGAGTTTGCTTAATGAGGAGCGAGCAGGCGCCAGGCGCATCTCGATACTAGAGCGGCTGCACCAGCGCTACACGGCGCTGCGTACGGCACGCGAGCGGATGGAGTTGCTGAGAGAAGCAAGGGCGCTCTAGCGTTTCTTTGAGTAGAACAGCGTCCGGTCGCCAAAGAGATAGAACCCTACGGCGGCTGCGAAGTTATCAACCGACTCTGATGACTGACCGTTGAGCTTAAGCGTCGCCCACGTCGTGAGCACGATAAGCGCAACGCCTGGTCGCATCAGCCGCACAATCGCCTCGACCCACGGGTAGGATGGATTAGCACCACCTGCGTCGTTCATCGCCTTGAACATGTTAAGGTCTAGTTCGCGCATCCGCACGTACTCGGCGATGTTGGTGGGTTTGTAACCGTCTGTCTGTATAAACCGACCGATCAAGGATTTACCAAGATCGACTGCCAGTGGGCCAAACGCGGCGAGGATCGTTAGCGGGTCCATTACGGGTAGTACCTGCGGTCTAACTCGAAGTGCGGGCCGTCCTTGAACGTGCGCCAATCGCCGCCCCACACGATAGCGACGCCTAACTCATTCGCTGCGGCTTTCATGGCGTTGGCGATCTTATGGTACAAAGGCCAAGACCAATCAACTTGATTGTCTACCCATGCACCAAGATCAACGGCGTGGC
>Ga0222712_10002253_pt1 | contig 22404 bp, 2 predicted proteins | sample C33_657DmetaG_FD_165043 | JGI IMG/M metagenome (GOLD analysis project Ga0222712, IMG submission 165043) | Estuarine water microbial communities from San Francisco Bay, California, United States - C33_657D | ecosystem: Environmental > Aquatic > Marine > Unclassified | place: USA: California... | reverse complement strand
CGGCGGTGGTGAGGCTGGCAAAGGACTTGCTCAGGCCGTTGAGCTCGAGCGTGGCGGTGCCGCCGACGCTGCCGAGGACGACGGAATTAGAACCGGACCAGGCGGCGGCGGAACCGATGATGAGCGTGCCGTTCTCGACGCGGGTCTGGCCGGCGTAACCGTTGGTGCCCGAGAGGGTGAGCGTGCCGCCGGCGGCCATGCGGCTGACGAAGTCGCCGGAGCCGTTGACGGTGTTGGCGAAGGTCAGGGTGCCCGAGCGGCTGATGACCAGCGTGCCGTTGTTCGTGACGACGGCGGAAGGCGGCAGCGCGCCGACGGCGCCGGCGTCGCCGACCTGCAGGGTGGCGCCGGAAGCGACCGTGGTCGTCCCCTGGTAGACATTGGCGCCCGTGAGCACGAGCGTGCCTGCGTCGACGGAGAGGCTGCCGAGGCCGCCGATGACGGAGCCGATGGAAGCCGAAGTCGCGGTATTGACCTTGAGGGAACCGTCGACGGTGACGGTGCCCGCGCCCGTGATCGAGCTACCCGTACCGAGCGTGAGGATCTGACCCGTGGCGACGTTGGTGCCGCCGTCGTGTCCGAGATTGCCGGTAATGGTCATGTTGCCGCCCCCGAGGACGGACATGGCGCCGAGGCCGGTGGTATTGGCGGCATACGTGAAGCTATCCGCACGGTTGAAGGCAAGCAGAGCGCCGCTGGCGATGCTGGTGTTGCCCAGCGTACCACCCTGCCCCACCTGGAGCGTGCCCGTAGCGACGGTCGTTCCCCCGGTCAGGGTGTTCGTGCCGGCCAGGACGAAGGTACCCGCGCCGGTCTTGGCGAAGGCAAGGATGCCGGCGGAACCGTCGGCGAGGACGCCGGCGAAGGTCTGCGAGCCGGAGGCGACGTTGACCGTCAGGGTCGCCGTGCCGGCAGCACCGTTGACGACCGTCGGGGTCCCGACGGTGGCATGCGTGGTGAGGCCGGAGACGGTGACGTCGTTGGCTGCCAGCTGGAATCGTCCCGTGGCGCCGGAACCGAAGGCGAGGGCATTGCCGGCGCCGAGGGCGCCGGAAGCGCCGAGCGCGAGGACGCCCGAGCCGTTGAGCGTCACGTTGCCGGACAACGTGTTGGCCGAGCCGAGGACAAGCGTGCCGCCGTTCACGACGAGGCCGCCCGCGATGTTCTGGGCGGAGGCGAAGGTCAGGGTGCCCGCGTTGACGGTCACGCCGCCAGTGAAGGCGTTGCCAGCGTTGGCGAAGGTCGCGGCGCCGGAGCCGTTCTTGACGATACCGGTCGCGCCGGTGATGGCCTTGGTGCCGGTAAACGAGTAAGCCAGCGTCGAGTTGTCGAGCGTCAGGCTCGAGGGAGAGACGTTGCCTTCGCTGATCACGACCGTGCCGGAATCGGCGAGGTCATTGAAGACGATGGCGTCCGCCGCGCGGTAATCGGTGGCCGCTCCTCCCGGGACGATGCGGAGGTTGAGGGGGCCGTTGCCGGCGACCGCATCCGGCAGGTGCCAGGCGGTGTCGGGCGTGGCGCCGACGGCGCCATGCCAGCGAACGGAATCACCCGCGATGGCGACGGAGAGCTTGTTGGCGTTGGACGTGACGATCGTGCCGGACTGGCGGCCGCCGAGGCCGGAAATCGCGCCGATGGTGAAGACCGAGAAGTCGGTCACCGCGGTCGTGAAGTTGGCCAGGTCGTAGGTGCCGTTGGCGAGGGCGCCGCCGTTGACGGCCGAGATGGAAACGGAGCCAGCGCCGCCGTTGGCGGTGAGGGTGCCGATGTTCATGACCGACGCCGAAGCGCCGAGGTCGATGTTACGGAAGCGGAGGGTCGAGAGGTCGCCCAGGGTCGCGCCGAGGACGAGGTTTGCGACGGCCAGGCTGCCCGAGACGCCGTTGCCGGCCTGGACCGTGCCGCCGTGGGCGACGTTGACCGTGCCGAGGAACGTGCCGGCGCCGCCGAGGACGGCGTTGTTGGCGACGTTGGCCGTGACGTTGAGACCCGCGTTGCCGCCGAAGAAGAGCGTGCCGCCGTTGACGTTGACCGCGACCGTGCCGGTGAGGGCGCTGGTCGGTCCCATCGTGAAGGAGCCCGTGCCGGCCTTGATGAACTTGCTGGTACCGGAGCCGGCGACGGAACCGCCGAAGGCGCTGTTGGCACCGACGGTGAGCTCACCGGTCGCGCCGAGGAGGACCGCGCCGCCCGTGGCGCCCGCGCCTTCCAGGGTGGCGACGGACTGCGTCGTACCGTTGAGATCGAGCTGCGCGCCCGCGACATCGGCGAAGCGGATGATGGAATTCGGCGAGAGATAGGCGTTCGCGCCGGCCTTGATCGTGCCGCCGTCGAGGGCGGTCTCGAGCGAGTAGGTCTGGGCCGCATCGAAGGTCCACACCCCTGCCCCGCTCTTGGTCAGCGAGACGGCGTTGCTGAAGTCGGTGGCCAGCGAGCCGTCGCCGGCGCCGGTCAGGACGAGGGCGCGGTTGACGCCGTCGGCGCTCTGCGCGTTGAGGGAACCGGCCGGGCCGTTGAGCGTGAGCACGCCGGCGTCGGAACGGAGCGTGAGAGCGCCGCCGTTGGTCGGGCGGAGGCCGACGGACCAGGCGTTGTTGCCCGAGATGTTCTGCAGGACCGGGGTGGTCGCGGCGACGCCGGCATAGGCGATCCCGCCGGCGACCTGGAGCGCCGCGCCGGCGCTGACGGAAAGCGAAGCGGACGTGCCCAAGGCGCCGGCATTGGCCAGACGCAGCGCGCCGGCGGTGACGACGGTGGCGCCGGAGAAGCTGTTCGCCCCGCCGAGCGTGGCGACGCCGAGACCGGACTTCCTCAGGCCGGCGGTACCGAGGGAGACCGATCCGTTGAGGACGAGGTCGGCGTTGCCGCCCAGCGTCAGGGCATAGTTAGCCGAGGAAACCGCCCCGCCCAGCGTGAGGGTGCCGGCATCGCTGACGAAGAGGGAGGCCGACGCCAAGGTGACGGCTCCGCCGAGCGTGTTGGCGCCCGAGATGTTGCGAAGGACGCCCGTGGTGGCGGAAGTGCCCGTGCCTGCGACGGTAAGCGGCTCGGAATTGGAAATACTACCGGAGACCTGGAGCGCCGCGCCGGAGGAGACGATCGTGCCGCCGACGGCGGAACCGAGGGCCGAGCCGTGGCTGACACGAAGCGCGCCTTCGAAGACCTTGGTCACGCCCGTGTAATTGGAGGCGCCGCCGAGGGTCAGGATACCGGTACCGTCCTTGTACAGGGACAGCGAACGATAGGCGCCGTCGTTGATCGCGCCGGCGTAGCTGGAGTCGGCGAGGGAGTAGGTCGAAACCACCGAGCTGCCCGCGAAGAAACCGGAATCGGTGATCGCGCCGCCCGCGCCCGCCAGCGTGCCGATCGCGGCGTTGCCGACGCCGAAGATGTCGAGCGTGCCGCCGTTGACGGTCAGAGCGCCGTTGAAGCCGGTGTCGCCGCCGAGGGCGTTGACGTTGCCCATGCGGAGCGTGCCGCCGTTGACGGTGGTGCCGCCGGTGTAGAAGTTGGCGCCCGAGAGGAGCTGGATGCCGGGACCGGACTTGACGAGCGCGAGGTTGCCTGTGATCTGGCCCGCGAAGTTCCAGTCGCCGGTCAGGATACCGCCGTCCCTGGCCGCGACGTTGATCGTCAGGGTCGAGAGGGCGCCCGAGGTGTTGGTGACGGTGGCCGTCTGGGCCGCGACGCGGGTGAGCGCGCCGATGGTCTGGTTATAGCCGCTGAGGTCGAAGGAAGCGGCGCCGACGGAGCCGATGTCGACGATCGCGCGGGTCGAGAGGGCGTTGTGGGCGCCCAGGGTGACGACGGCGTTCTGGTTATAGAAGTAGTCGTAGTCCGAAGGCGTGACGGAGGCGTTGGAGAAACGCACGTTGCCCGCACGGGTGGTGACCATCTGGCCGGGCGCGGCCGTGACCGGACCGGTGATGTCGAGGGTCGCGCCGTTGGAGGCGAACAGACCACCGGCGAAGGTGGTGTTCTGGACGTAGATCGGACCGGACAGCGTGCCGACACCGGAAGAAGCGGAGAGGAAGATCGCGCCCTGGCCGCTGACGCCGGTGGCGTACTTGATGTTGATCGGGTTGGCGATGTTTACGCCCTGATCGATCTGGAACTGGCCGGTGCTGATCAGGTTGACGACGTTGGTGCTGGCGCCGAGGGCGCCCGAGGCTTCGACGCGGAAGATGCCGCCCGCGCCGCCGATGTTGACCGGACCCGTGAAGTCGTTGGCCGGGTTCTTGACGATGAGCAGGCCGGCGCCGACCTTGGTGAGGCCGATGTTGCCGGTGATCTTGGAAGCCACGGACACGTAGGCCGCCGCATTGGCGCCCCACTGGTGGAAGATGAGGTCCGTGCCGTTGCCCGAGGTGATCGTACCGCCCTGGATCGTGACCGAGTTGGCGCCGAGGGTCGACGTGATGAGCACGCCGCCGGAAGCGACGGTCAGGCCGGCCGTGGCGTCGAGCGTGACGGTGTTCGCCGAGTTGAAGCGGAGCGAGTTGACGGAGATCGGCGAGCCGCCGATCGAGGCCAGGATGCCGTTGTCGACGTTCGCGCCGGCCGCATAGGTGGCGGAATAGGTCGCCAGCGGGATGATCTTGGTCGCGCTGACCGCGGCGAAGCTGGCGCCGGCGTTGGCCGTGGCCCAGCCGCCGAGGATCGTGTTCGTGGCGACGTCGTTCGAATTGGCGACGACGATGCCGCCGGTGCCCATGCCCGTGGTCGTGCCGAAATCGACGCCCGAACCGGCGACGGCGCGGGTGATCAGGCCCAGGTTCAGGGTGAGCGCGACCGGCGTGGTGCCGGAGCTCGTCGTGCGGGAACCGCCCGGCAGGAGCGTGGTGGCGAAGAAGGCCTGCGAGTTCGTACCGCTGGTCTTGGCCGTGATGTTCAGGATGCCGCCGCCGAGCTCGAGCGTGCTGGAACCGCTGAGGATCGTGCCAGGGGCCGTCGTGAGATTGTTGAAGTTGAGGCTCAGCGTACCGCCGAGCACCGTGGTCTTGCCCGTGTAGTTGGCGGCGTTGGCCGAAGAAAGGGTCAACGTGCCCGATCCCACCTTGACGAGACCGCCCACGCCGAGCGTGCCGCCGTTGCCGACGCCGCCGTAGATGTAACCCGCGAACTCGGAGCTCGCGGTGCCGGCGATCGTCAGGTTGTAGCCGGCCAGGTTGAGGACGCCGCCGGAAGGCACCGCGCCGCTGACGTTGGGGGCCAGGATGGTCGAGACGGCGAGGTCGCGGTTGAGCTGGGTGACGTTGCCGACGGCGTTATTCCAGTAAAGGACGTTGCCCGCGGCGGCGCCGTTGACGCCGTAACCGACGTTGAACGGATTGGCGTTATTGAGGAGGAGCGTGCCGACGAGGCCGGCGCCGGGGCCGTTGTTATCGGTGTTGCCGAGGTAGGTGTTGATGCCGTCGAGACGCAGGATGCCGCGACCTTCCCTCAGGAAGGAACCCGATGCGCCGTAGGCGCCGATGCCGCGGGCGAAGACGACCATGTCGGTGTCGGCGGCGCGGTTCAGGTTGAACTTGAAGCCGCCGTTGTTGACGATGGCGGTCAGGTTGGCCGCCGAGGACATGTCGGCCGCGAGCGGATCCGTGGCGAAGCTGGGGATGCCGGCCGCCAGGCGGAAGGTGGTGTTCGGGCTGACGAAGGTGATCGGGCCGTTGCCGAAGACCGCCCAGGGATTGGCGATGGCGGCGACTTCCACGGTGCCGTACGGACCGTTCTGCGCGACGATCGTACCGCCGGCGTAGTTGTTCGAACCGGCGACGGCGGGATTCAGGATCATCGTGCCGTAGCTGTTGTTCGCCGAGGAACCCGTCAGCACGACGGCCGCGTTGCCGGTGATGCTGTTGGCGTAGGTCAGGGTCGCGCCGCCGCCGCCGAGGCGGAGGGTCGGCTGCCCGTTGACGACGTTCGGGTAGAACGTCGCGTTATACGTCAGGTTCTCGTTCGCGCCGAGGATGAGGCCGGCGGCGTTGGCCGAACGGAAGTCGAGCGGTTCCGCCTGGGAGCTGACGCGCAAGGCGATGGTACCGACGGAGCCGTAGGCGATCTTGTCGATGACGGCGGCCTGCACGCCCGCGAAGTTGGGGATGATCGTACCGTAATTGCCGAGCTGGATCGAGGTCGGCGAACCGAGGTTGGCCAGGCTGTCGAAGCGGTAGGCGCCCGAGCCGATGGTGTACGAACCCGCCCAGCCGGTGTTGTCGGCCGTGAACTTGATCGTGCCGTCACCCCAGCCGCTGCGGGCGGTGAGGTTGTAGTCGCCGTAGAGCTTGGCGCTGACGGTCGCTTCCGCGCCCGTCGCGCGGATGCTGGCGTCGCCCATGAGGTTCAGCGTACCGCCGAGGTTGACGCCGTTGCCGAGGCGGATGGCGCCATGCCAGCCGCCCGTGGTGGAGGTCTCGGCTTCCTTCCAGCCGCCGCCGATGATGTACCAGTTACGGCTGAGGACCGCGTTGTCGGGCAGCATGAGCTGTCCGTTGTTGTTGCCGTAGATGTAGACGTTGCCGCTCGCGCCCGTACCGAAGGGCGTGGTCAGCGCGGAACTCGTGGTGCGCACGCGCACGCCACTGATGTAGGTGTTGCCCGTATAGGTGTTGTTCGCGTTGAGGATGACGTCGTTGCTGCCGTCGCCGACGCCGACGAGGCCTCGGAAGGTGACATCGGAAGCGCCGGCCGCGCTGTCCTCGATGACGGAACCGATCGTGAGGGTCTTGCCGTTGGCGAAGACCACGAGCTCGCGGCCGAGGCCCGGCAGGATGCTGCCGCCCGTGATGCTGGAGGCGCCGCCGACGGCGGAGCCGTAAAGGATGCCGCCCGTGGCGATGGTGACCTTGTTGCCCGTCGCGATGGTAAGCGTCGTTCCGCTGGTCGTCGTGGCGGCGTTGCGGAGCGAGTTGATGGTCTGCGTGGTCCAGTTGGCGGTATTGGTTTCCGCCAAGTTGATGTTCTGCGCGACGGTGTAGGTCTGATTGGTATTGGTGGCGGTGGCCGGGACGCTGATCGTCATCGTGCCCGTGCCGATCGTGACGATCGTGGCGCCCGCCGGGATGCCTGCGCCGCTGATGGCGGCGCCGAGGACGAGGCCGGTGGTGCTGGCGACGGTGACCGTCGTGGAGCCGATGGTCGTCGCGCCGGTGGTCAGGGTCTGCGTGTAGTTGGCCGTGGCGGCGGCGGACGGAGTGTAGACCAGCGGAGTGAGCCAGTTGTTGCCGGCGTTCTTCATGGCCCAGTCCGTGACCGTCGTGGAACTATTGGTCGCAAGCACGGCATAAGCCGTGCCATTGGCGTCGGTCAGCAAGGAACTCGCGGCACCGGAAGTAGTCGTGACTCCGTTGCTGGCGGAAAGCGTGTTATTCGGATTGCCGATGAAGAGCGTGCCGCCCGGGTTGCGGGTGATGGCGCCCAGCGTGAGCAGCACGTTATTGGTGCCGCTGCTGGCCAGGACGATGTCCGAGGCGCCGGTGCCGATACGGGTGGAAGCCACGGTCTGCGCCGTGGTGGCGGCGGCGGCGGTGATGAGAAGGCGACCGCTGCCGTTACCGACGTCGGCGAGCTGACCGGAGGTCAGCTGGGTGCCCACCTGCGGAGCCGAGGCGCCGCCGAAGATAAGGGCGGTGCCGGACGAGAGGATGTTCGTCGCGACCGAGGTGCTGAAGGTCAGCTGCAGCGTGCTGACCTTGCTGGGCGAACCCGCGGTCGTACCCGGGGCGCCGGCGATGATGGTCGTGGAGCCGGTATAGGTCTGGGCGACGGCGTTCAGGTTGAGCGTGCCCGAGCCCAGCTTGACGAGGCTGCCGGCGCCGGAGAAGGCGGCTCCGTAAGTGGAATTCTGGCCACCGTTGCCGACGCGCAGGGTGATCGGGTTGCCCGCGTTGTCCGCGAGGGCCATGGCGTACGAGGTGCCGAAGAGGCCGCCGATGGTGAAGGTGCGCGAGGCGACGCTGGAATCGAAGACCACGCTCGCGGCCGACATCACGTTGGTGTAGTTGATGCCGCTGTAAGCCAGCGCGTCGGAATGCTTGAGCAGGATGGAGCCGTCGATGACGGTCGTGTTGCCCGTGAAGGTGTTCGCGGCGGAAAGGGTGAGCACGCCGAGACCCATCTTCGTGAGGCCGCCGGAGAGGCCTTCGCGGCTGTTGCCGGTGGCCGCGCGGTTGCCGATCGAGCCCGCGAGCTCGACGTTGTTTCCGTTGGTGTCCAGGACCGTGGTACCCCAGAGGGTGATGCCGCCCGGGATGGCGCCCGGACCCGCGGTGATGTCGGTCGTCGCGCCCGTCGCCCAGCGGATCGTGCCGCCGGTCGTGATGAGGCCGCCGGCGCTCGCGCCGTAACCGGCCGAGGCGCTGCCGGTGAGAACCTGCAGGGTGCCGCCGGAGTTGAGCACAAGGCCACCCTTGAAGGTGTTCGTGCCGGAGAAGGCGACCGAGGTGCCGATGATGTCGACACGGGTCTCGTAGCCGCCGGCGATCGTCGGGGCATAGTTGAGGACGTTGCCGCCGCCGCCGAGACGGTAGAGGCCGGCGATACCGGGGGTGAAGACGCCCGTGTAGGTGACGTCGCCCATGCCGGCGCCGAGACCCATCGAGGTGAGGTTGGCGCCCGCCTTGCTGAGGTCGACGGCCGCGGCGGAGGTCGCCGAGGTGACCGAGACGGCGCCGGCGCTGGAAGCGTTCGTGAAGCGGTCGATCTTGCCGAGCGAGTCCGCCGCGTTCGCGACGACGGCGCCGCCCTGGGCGACGACGAGGAAACGGCCGGCCTTGGTGGTGTCCAAGGTGGTGGCATTGAGCGCGCCGCCCGCACCGACGGCGACGACGCCCGCGTTGATCGTCATCGCGGTCTCGAAGGTGTTGACGCCGGTGAAGGTGAGGGTGCCGAGGCCGTTCTTGATGAGACGACCCGCGGTGTTGGCGGTGTTGAGCGCGCCGACGGTGACGACGGCGCCGGTGCCGCCGCCGCCCGTGAGGGTGACGGTCGGGACGGTGCCGGGCAGGTACGTGCCCGGGCTGGTGATCACGATGCCCGTGACCTGGCCGCCGCTGATGACGGCATAACCTGCGGCGGGGGAGCCACCCGGCATGAGGCCGGCGGTGCTGAAGGTGACGGCCGGAGCGCCGACGTAACCGGAGCCGCCGGAGACGCCGAGGTCGGCCTGGGTGAGGCCGGCGCCGGTGGCGGCGGTGAGGCCCGCGAGGGAGACCGGGAAACCGTTGGTGTCGATCGTGAGCGCGCCGTTGGCGGAAGCGCCGAGCGCGCCGTTGTTGATCGCGCCGTAAAGCGTGTTGGTCCACAACGCGTAGGGCGTCATGAGACGATTGTCTCCCGTGAAGTACGGGGTGCTGTTGCCGTTGTAGCTCGAGCCGAGCGAAGGCAGGATACCGCCCGTCAGGGCGGCGTTGGCCTTGAGGGTGCCGCCCGCGAAGTTGTTGTAGAAGAGGTTGCCGCGACCCGTGCCGATGTTGATGTTGGCGATGCTGCCGACGGCGAAGGTGCCGGCGATCTGGTTGTAGAAGGCCGTGGAGGTCGTGATCGTGCCGTTACCCCAGCGCAGGTAGCTGGAACCGGCGTCGAAGGTGCCGCCCGCGATGTTGAGCGTGCCGCTCGTGCCGGTGCCGCCCAGGACGAGGCCGATGGCGCCGGCGGAATTCTGACGATTGACGAAACCGCCCTGCCCCACCGTGAACTGGGCGAGACCCTGGTAACCGAGGATGAACCAGTCGCTGCCGGCGTTGCTGTTGTTCAGCACGCCCGTGCCGCCGACGTAGCCGACGCCGACCGCGGTGGCGGAATTTTCATTCAGGTTGAAGCGCGGCGTGCCGCTGCCGGGCGACATCTGGTAAAGACCGCCGGTAAGGTTGAAGTAGCCGTAGCCGATGCGGGCGACGTACTGGTTGCCGCCGTTCAAGGTGGTGAACTGACGCACCGTGCCGGCCGTCTGGTTATAGACGGAGACCGCGCCGACCGCCTGGGCGCCGCGAATCGCGAAGACGTCGACGTCACCGCTGACATTGACGATGGACTGGTAGGGGCTCGTGCCGTAGTCGAGGAAGGTGGTCGCCGTCGCGCCGACATAGCTGCCGGTGAGGTTGAGCGTACCGCCCATGACCGTGGTGTTGCCGGTGAACGTGTTCGTGCCGGAAAGGGTGAGCGCCCCCGTACCCACCTTGGTCAGGCTGAGGGCCGTCAGGCCGCCGTCACGGATCGTGCCGGCGAAGGTGGTCGTCTCGTTGTTCTTGCCGACGGTCAGCGTGACCGCGGTGGTGGCGTTGGTGTTCTCGGCGAAGCCGGTGCCGGAGAGGCCGCCGATGACGCTGGAGAAACCGTTGAGACGGAGCGCGGCCTGATCGGTGCCCTGCGGGGAGAGGATGAAGGTCGAATTCGGGCTGAACGCATTGGTCGCCCCCGACTGCAGGACGAGACCGGGGAAGGTCGTCGTGCCGGCGTAGGTGCTGAGGCCCGAGAAGTTGACGACCGCCTGCGGCGCGCCCGCGATGAGCAGGTTGTTGCCCGCGAGGCCGGCGATGGCGCCGGAGACCGACAGGCTGGAGCCGTTGGCGCCGGTTCCGGCGATGGTCCAGGTCTGCGGAGCACCAAGGACGAGGGGGGCGCTGATGAGGATAGAACCGGCGTTGGCGGCGATCGCGATGCCGTCGGCCGGGTTGGCCGGGGTGATGGTCAGGGCCGTGGTGGTCTCGGGACCGCCCTGCGCGATGGTCACGCTCGTGATGCCCGTCGGGGTCGAGGTGAACTGCAGGCTGCCGACGGTGAAGTCGCCGTCGAGGGTCGTGACGTAGGCGGAGGTCGCCGCGCCAGGAGTGGCGCTGAAGATGACCTTGTTCGCGATGCCGGGGAAGCCCTTGGCGTTGATCGTGCCGGCGGCGTCGGTCGTGAAGTTGGTGTCGTAGTTGGCGTAATTGAGCGAGGACCAGCTGACGTCGGCGCCGATGCGCCAATACAGGTTGGTCGGGAGCGCGGTCGTCGTCAGGGTGACGGCGGTGTCGGTGTTCGACAGCGCGAAGGTGTGGCCGCCGAACGTGCGCAGCTCGCCCAAGGAGTAGGTCGCGTTGCTGAGGCCGCTGGCGGCGGTGAGCAGGTCGTAGGAACCGGCGGTCAGGCCGGCGAGGCCGGTCAGATTGAGGATGACCTTATTGGCGGTGACGGCCGCGGAGGAAGAACGGAGGCGGTCGTAGGCCGTGAGGGCGCCGATGTCGAAGCCGAGCGAAGCGGAGCCGAGGGTGCCGGCGCCAAGGTCGAGCACGCCCGCACCGAGGTCGACGGACTGGCCGGCCGTGTTGTTGAGGTTGAGGATCGCGCCGGCGGCCACCTTGACGGAGGACGTGCGGAGCGCGGCCGACTGGCCGCCGGTGATGTTCAGGCGACCGCCGAGGACGGTGGTCTGGCCGACGTACGAGAGGGTGGCGCCGGAAAGGGTGAGCGTGCCGATGCCCGACTTGATGAGGCCGACATTGTCCTGGTTGGCACCGACGCCGCCGATGGCGCCGTTGTAGATGGTGCCGATATCCTGGTCGACCGTGAGGTTCGAAATCGCGGACGCACCGCCCACGATGGCGTTGTTGCTGACCGACCCAAGCTTGCGAATGACGACCGAAGCGCCGGTGCCGCCGCCGCCGGCGATGGTCACGACCGGAGCGAAGCCGGGACGGTAGCTGCCGCCGTCGGTGATGGTGATGCCCGTGATGATGCCGCCGGCCACGGTGGCGACGGCCTGCGCGCCTTGGGCGCCCATGAGTCCGCCGATGGCGTCGATGGTCAGCAACGGAGCCGAAGTGAAGGCCGAGCCCGGGTTGACGATGGTGATGTCCGCCGCCTGGAGGCCGGTCACGCCCGAGAGGGAAGAGACCGTCTGGTTGGTCGCGCCGGCAGCGTTACCGAGCTGAAGGATGCCGCTGGCCGCGCCATTGCCGGAGCCCACGAAGAGCTCGACGGCGGTCGGGATGCGGTTGTTCGCGCCGCCCGCGACGACGAGGGTGCCGTTCGCCACGGTCGTGGCGCCGGTGAAGGTGTTGACGCCGCCGAGGGTCAGAGTGCCCGTGCCGGCCTTGGTCAGGCCGCCGAGGCTGGTGCCGGCCACGCCGCCGAGGCCGTTGGCGAGGGTGACGTTGTTGTTCGAGACGTCGATGGTGCCGCCGGCCGAAAGGAAGGCGACGTTGCGCAGCGAGAAGTCGTCGGCGAAGCCCGGCAGAAGGCGGAGGGTGCCGCCGGCCAGGACGAGGTCGCCCGAGTTGCCGCCGATGTTATCGAGGTCGGAGATCGCGAGGACGCCTTCGTTGACGGTGGTCGCCCAATACGTCGTGGTCGGCGTGGCCGACTTGATGCCGCCGCCCGCGAGGTTGGTGCCGGAGAGCACCAAGGTGCCACGACCGGACTTGGTGATGTGACCGGCGCTGCCGAGAGCGGAGGAGACGTTGGCCGTGAGGCGCGGGGTCAACGCGGAAGAACCCGGGTTGACGACGTGGAAGAGGTATTCGTTCGCGCCGCCCGTGAGAAGGATGCCGGCGTCGAAGCCGCCGAGCGTGAGCGAATTATCGGTGGCCGCGGTGGCCGTCGGATTCAGGGTGAAGAGGAACGCGCCGCTGCCGGTGGTGAGGCTGGAACCCGCCGCGCCGAGCACGCTGAAATCGCCGTTGGTGGCGGTGTTGTGATGGAGGGCGAGCGCGTTGATCGTGGCGGTGGCGACACCCGTGAGATTACCGGTGAGGACTTCGCGGACGTTGACCCCGTCGCGGACGCTGACGTCCACGTTGTTGCGGGCGGCGAAGGTCGCATATTCGGTGTCGAAGTCGAGGGGGCGGAGACCGTAACCCGAGACGTAGGTCACGAGCGAGTTGCCCATGTCGGTCTCGGAGACCGGACCGGTGGCCAGATTATAATTCTGGCCGACGAACCAAGGCGTGAGGCTCTTGTTGAGCGCATAGGCCGTCAGGGCGTTGCCCGAGGCGGTGACGGTGGCGTTGGCGCTCAGCGTGACGCTGACGTTCGGGACGATCGCCGTGATAGTGGCGCCGGCGGGGATGCCGGTGCCGGTCACCGGCATGCCGAGGGTCAGGCCGGTGGTCGAGGTGACGGTGACGACGTTGCTCCCGACCGTGGTGCCGGGGGTCGCGAGGGCCACGTCGGCGCCGTTGCCGCCGAGCAGGGTCGAGGTGAAGGAGGTCTCACCGCTACGGACCCACCAGCGGGAGGAATTCGTGCTGGAAGTCACTTCACCGAGGGAACGGCCGCGGACGTTGCCCGTGGCGTTATTGCGGCGGATGAAGCCCGTCGCGCCCAAGGCCTGGCGCGTATTGCCGGAGACGTTCATCGTCAGGTAGCTGGTACCCGAGTCGAAATAGAGGTTGTTGATGTTCTCCGAGACGCCGGTGCTGCCGGCCGTGTTCCACACCATGAAGCCGAGCGGCAAGGTGTCGGGGAAGTTCGAGCTCGCGATCGCGTTGAAACGCGTGCCCGCGGCGGAGTTGAGGCGGACGTCGACGCTGTCATTGACGCCGTCGGTCGTGGTATTGATCGAACGGAGCAGGTAGAGCGTACCGTAACGATTGATGGTGATGGTCGGGTAATTGCCGCCGGCCAGGGCCGTGTACAGGCGGCCTCCGGTGTTGGAGGCACCGGAGCTGACGAGCAGCGTGCCACCGTCGATGACGATGTTGCCGAAGCTGCGGTGTCCGTTGTTAAGGGTAAACGTCGCGTTGCCGATCAGGCGGACGTTGCCGAGCCCCATGAACTCGCCGGCGAACGTGCTGTCGGCGGTCTGGTTGAGCGTCAGCGTCGCGCCGAAGCCCAGGTCCACGAAGTTGTAGTTCGCGTTGGACTGGCGGTTGCCGCCGGAGAGGTAGCCCACGGTCTCGCCGTAGCTGGAGGCCGCCTGGAAGGAGGTCGCGCTGGCGGCGGTCGAGGTCGCGAAGCCGCTCATCACGATGCGCTTGCCGGCGTCGATGGTGAAGGTCTGCGGGGTGCCGACGGCGCCGCCCGTGGCGCCGGTGAAGACGAAGCGCTTGGCGTCGACCGGGTCGACGATCACCGCGAAGGTGCCGTTGTAGCCGGCGGCCGCGTCGCTGATGGTGATGCTCTCGTTGTTCGCGATGCCGTGGTTGACGGCGGTCGTGACCTGGGTGACGGCGGCGGCCGTGAGGTTGACGCTGGGGTTCGTCGCGGTGGCCGCGACGCTGAGGGTGATCGTGCCCGTGCCGACCGCGGTGATGTAGGCGCCCGCGGGGATGCCGGTGCCGGAGACCGGCTGGCCGACCACGAGACCGGTGGTGTCGGCGACGGTGACGTTGAAGCTGGTGTTCGTCGTGGCGGCGCCGGTGAGGGCGACGGAGGCGACGGAAGTGTAGTTGCCGGTGAAGGCGAGGCTGGAGACGGTGGTGCCGGGGTTGATGCCGGTACCGAACAGGGCCTGGCCGACGCTGAGTCCGATGATGCTGTCGACCTTGAGGACCGGAGAGCCGATGGCCGTGGCGCCAGCGCCGCCGGTCAAGGTCAGGCCGTCCTGGAGCATGCGCAGGGTCGAGCCGTCGACGTTGGAGAAGGCGATGGGCGCGGAGTCGCCGATGGCGAACGAGCCACGGCCGCTGCGACCGAGTTCGAGCACGCCGCCGAGCAGCTGGATGAGGCCGCTGAAGTCGTTGGCCTGGTTGCCGGCGCGAAGCGCGAGCACGCCTTCGCCGGACTTGGTGATGCCCTGCTGGCCGTCGATGGACGAGGTGATCAGCAGGCGCTTGGTCGGGTAGAAGGAATTCGGATCCCCGAGGACGTTGGGATACCAACCCAGCGTGTCGTTGGTGACGAGCAGCTCGCGGGTCGGAGAACGGAGCGTACCGCCCTGGATGACGGTGATCGCCTGCGCGGTCGCCGTGCCGGAGTTCGTGGCGGTCGCGCCCTTGTCGATGAGGAAAGTGGTGCCGTCGACGACCTGCGTGACGCGCGCGCCGGCGGGGATGCCGGTGCCGGAGACCTGCATGCCGACGAGCAGACCCGCCGTGCTGGTGGTCGTGATGGTCGCGGCGCCCGACGTGGTGTTGACGCCGGCCAGCGAGAGGGTCGAGGTGGCCGCGGCGGAGGTCTGCAGGATACCGCCGGAGATGACCTTGAGGATGCCGCCGTCCGGAACGGACAGGAGCGACGAACCCGCGGCGTTGAAGCGCAGGCTGATCGGGGAGACGACATTGAGCAGCGAGCCGGCGTAACCGGAGACGTCGGTGATGTTCTCGCCGTTGAGCACGCCCGAGAGCGTGTCGCGCGAAGCCATGGTGACGGGCACGATGTTCGTGCCGACGCGCGTGGCGAAGCTGGTGGCGCCGGCGCCGTCGGTGACGGTCAACGAAGCCCCCAGGGTGCCGACGAGACCGGTGAAGAGGTCGTTGCCGCTCGTGGTCGTGATACCGTTGACGGAACTCTGCGTGCCGGACGGCAACGTGAAGCGGACGGTACCCGCCACACGCTGGGTGATCGGCCCGAGGTTGAGGACGAGGTTCTTGCCCCCCGCCGCGAACAGGTCGATCGACGAGTAACCGCCCGTATTGCCGGCGGCGATGTTCGGGATGATCAGGCCGGCGACGGACTGGCTGACATCAAAATTGGGATTTCCGAGCAGGGAGACGCTGCCGCCCTGCAAGTCAATGATGCCCTGAGGGTTAAGGCGATCGGAGACCGCCGTGGAGGCTGCGGTCGCGTAGTCTAATATAGTAGTGCCGGCGATGAAGCGGGTCGAGACGGTGCCGTTGAGCTGATTCTGGCCTTGGATGCGGAGGGTGCCGCCGCCGGACTTGATCCAGCCGCCGCCCGTGCCACCGCCGGCGATGACGGCGTCGATGACGAGCTCGGCTTCGCCCGGGGCGAGATTGAGGCTCTTATAGACCGTGATGGTGCGCTGCGCATTGCCCATCGAGAGCGTGGCGCCGGCGGAACCGATGATGCCGGCGGCCTGGGTACCGTTGCCGTTATGGGCGTTGACGGTGATATTGCCGCCGAGGGTCAGCGTACCGCCGTTGCCAAGGAGCACCAAGCCCTGGGAAGCGATGGTGGAAGCAGAGTTATAGAAATTGAGGCCACCGACCGCCTGGGAGCTACCGTTGAGGTCGAAGATCGCCGACTGCGCGGCGTTGTTCACGACGAGGGTGGCCGTCGGGTTGAACTGCTGGCCCATGCCCGTGGCGACGCGGATCACGCCCGCGTCGAGGTAGGTATTGCCTCCGACCCAGGTCGAAGTCGTCGGCATCGCGACCGTCCAGACGCCGGAACCGCGCTTGGAGATGCTGTTGCCCTGGGTGCCGCCGAGGAAGCCGCTGAAAGTCGTGTTGGTATTGTCCGCACCGAGGCCGGGATTACGCGCGGAAGTACCGGCGACCTGGAGCGTGCCGGCGCCGGCGAGGGAGCCGACCGAGTCGCTGCCGAGCAATTCCCAGATCGCCCCAGCGGCGATGACCACCGGAGCGGTGTCCGCGATACGGTTCGTCGTGCCGTCGGTCGCGATCGTACCACCGCTGACGACTTTGCCCGCCGAGATGATCAGCGGGCCGGTGAAGGCGTTGCCGCCCGCGAACGTCAGCGTACCGGGGCCGGTCTTGGTCAGCCCGCCGGAGTAAGCGGTCGTACCGCCGATGACGCCGGCGATGGTGAGGTCGGCGGCGGCGTTGGTGATTTCGATGGTCGCGTTGCCGCCCGGGAGCCAGATGGTATGGCTGTTGGCCGTGGTCGCCGCCGCCAACGTGGCGGTCGTGCCGGTGTAGCGCAGCGTCGCGCCGTCGCGGATGTAGACGGGCTTGGCGACGCCGAGGCCGAGCGTGCCGGCGCCGCTGGCGGCGGCGCTGCTGAAGGACAGCACGCCGCTGTTGATCATCACGTCACCCGTGAAGGTATTGGTGCCGGTGAGGGTCGTGACGCCGGTGCCGGCGGTGATCAGGCGCGTCACGGCCGAGGTCGTGTTGTCCTTGATCGGAGCGCTGATCGTGAGGCCGCCCGAGTTGTAATTGTGGATGATCAGGTCGCCGCCGGAAGCGCCCGTCTTGAGGCCGCCCGTCGTGCCGGAGATCGTGTAAGCGTTCGTGCCGGTGACGAGGATGGCGCCGCCGCTGGCGCCGAAGGTGAGGTCGAACGTGGCCAGGTTGAGCGACTGGGAAGCGGCGGTCGGGGCGAGCTTGAGCGTGCCCACGGACGCGATCGCGGTCTGCGTCTGGCTACCGGAGAGGATGTAGTTGACGGTGGCGACGCCCGGACCGGCGCTCGGCAGGCCGAGATAACCGGCGACGCCGACGGTCACGCCGGTTCCCGTCGCGGTGGCCGCGGAACTGATGACCATGGTCGTGCCGTTCGTGACCGAGGAGATGATCGCACCCGCCGGGATGTTCGTGCCCGTGACGTTCATGCCCGGGAGGAAACCGCTCGTGCCGCCGGCGCTCAGCGTGACGGTGCCGGTCGCCGTAGCAGGAACGGTAAGCGTGAAGCTCACTCCGGGATTGATGCTCGCGATGCTCGCGCCCGCCGGGATACCCGTGCCGCTGACGCCCATGCCGACGACGAGCGACGCGGTGTTGGCGGTGGTGACGACGGCGGAAGCCGCGGTGGTCGCGGAACTGGCGACGGAAACCGGCGTCGGCAGGGTGATCGTCGTGGAGGAATTGGTCGAAGCGCCGCCGACCGAGATCGCGGGCGCGGAAACGAGACCCGACAGCACGTACGGCGTGGCGGTGCTGACCGTGGTCAGCCAATCGTAGTTGGCTCCGTCGGTGAAGACCGCGCGCCCGGCGCCGTAGATGCCGCTGGCGAGCGCCGTGGTCGTGGACGTGGTGACCTGCGTGTTGGCGGGCGCGGAGACGAGCAACGTACCGGCGTTGGAGCCCGTGCCGAAGCTGATCGTGCCGACCGCGAGCTTGGTCAGGAAGGTGTCGCCGGCGATGACGGAGATCGCCCCGCCCTGCTGGTTGACCGTGACGGCGCCGAGGGTCTGCGTGGTCGCCAGGCCGGCGCGACCCTTCATCGTGAAATTACCGCCGGTCAGGACCAGCGGCGAAGCGCCCATGAGCGAGGTGTTCGCGCCGCTGTTGACGAAATCGAGGAGGAAGTTGCCGCCCCACAGGGTCGTGTTGCCCGTGTAGGTGCTCGCGACGGAAGGCGCCAGCGTGAACGTGCCCGCGCCGGCCTTGATGACGGCCATGTTGGCGGCGGTGGTCGGCGAAAGACGACCCGTGAAGGTGGTGCTCGTGTCGTCGCGACCGATGGCGAGGGCGATGCCGGCGGTGCCGCCGGTGCTGGTGACGAGACCCGAACCGGCCAAGGAGCCGAAGGTCTGGGTGAGGTTGTTGATGTTGAACGTGGCCGAAGCACCCACCGTGAGGGGCGTGCGGGCAGGCAGCGCGCTCGCGACACCGGCGACCAAGGTGCCGGCGTTGAGCGTGGTGGCGCCGCCGTAGGTGTTCGCGAAGCTGAACGTCAGGGTGCCCGTGTCGTTCTTGATCACGTTGCCGCCGGTGATGAGCGTGGCGGTCTTGAGCTCGATCGCGCCGCCGCCGGCGAAGATGATGTCCGACTGGCCGGAACGGAGGCCGCCCGAGAGGGTGATCTTGCCCGAGGAAGCCGTGATGGTCAGCGGGTCGTTGAAATACACCAGCGCGGCGATTTCATCGGCGACGCCGGTACCGGTCTTGTTGATCGTGACGGAGGCGAGCAACGGGTCGTAACCGACCGCGTCCAGCACGATGGAACCGATGCCGGTGGAGGCCGCCTGGGCGGCCAACGGCAGCAGGCTGGGATTGGCGATGATGCCGCCCTGGATGAGGAACTGGTCGGAACCCGTGGCGTCGCCGATGTTGATGCCCGCCAGCGTGACGTTGGCGTCGAGCGTGATCGTGTTCGTCCCCGCGATATTGTTGTTCAGGTTCGCGATGTCGCCGATGGCGTCCGGATAGCCGGCCCCGGCGGTCCAGTTCGCGGGATTGATCCACGAATAGGTGTCGGTGTTCGCCTTGTTCCAGGTGAAGTTCGCGGCGCGGGCGGGCGTCGGTGTGCCGACGGCAAGCAGGGCGGCGGCGACCATCAAGGACGCTCGCGAAAAGAGGGGACGAGGCTTCGAACTTTTCATTAGAATAAATTTGGGGAGGCCACCGGGCGGTGGCATCGATTGGGGGTGAAGAAAATCTTGGGGTAATCACCCCACCGGCACAACGGATTTTGTGCGATTTTCGGCCGGACTAGGTGAAAAACGCCCTTCCCTGAGCCAGTTTTAATTAATTTGTTAAAAATGCGTTAATTTATTCATTTATTTGCGTAAAAAACAAATAATGGTCATTTAATTAGCATTTATGCTCATTAAAAGTTATTCACATGCCCTATAATCGACAGTCAGTGAAAAGTGACCAACGGGGGTGAGGTAGGGACGTGATTGCCTTTACGTCCGTGGGCGGACGGAGATGAGAATGGTCGGAAATCGTACCCAGCACATCGCACGTGCCTCGGCGAACGGCGGCCATGGCAATGGCCGCCCACCCCCACCCCTACCCCTGCCCCCACCCCTATTCAGCTCACTTCACCCATGGTTTCAGGGCTAAAAACCACTTATTGGCCATCTTTTCAGCGCCCTGGGCATTGGGATGGACCCGGTCCATGATGGTATCCTTCAGGGGATCGAAGCCGGTCGCCAGATCGACGAGCAAGACGGGGGCGTCGGGCCGATGGAGTTCGCGAGCCAGCAAGACCTCGGCTTGGTTGAGCTCCGGGAGGTAGGCGTACTTGGGCAGCTTGCCGCTGGGAATCACCAACGCGAGCAGGACGACGACCTTCGGATTCTGTTTCCGGGCGGCCTCGATGATCGCGCGCTCGGCGGCGATGATGCCCGGCACGGGCTTCTCCTCCGCGGAATGATTGTGACCGCAATGCAGGAGGATGATGTCCGGCTTGGCCGCCTTGAGTTTCGGCGGCATGAGGCCGGCGAGGAACTCGGCGTTCTTGCCGCCGTAGCCTTCGTGCCAGAGCGGCCCCTTCGGCCCTTCGCTCTGCTGCGAACCGACGAACTCGTAGTTCAGTCCCGCGGCGCGCAACTTCTGGTCGAGCGGCAGGCGGTACGTCACGAACGTCTTGCCGCCTTGCGTGATCGAATCGCCGATCGCGAGGATACGCGTCGGCTCGGCGGCGACGCCGAGGAGGAACGATGAAAGATAGAGGAAGAATGATGAAATGGCTGATTTCATTGAGTAAAAACGAGGCGAAGGACAGCGGACGACTGAGTCGATGACTGCATTGAGGACTGAATCGAGGACTGAATCGAGGGCTGAATCGACGGTAAAAACCGGTGACTGCAGACAGGGGCGCGACTGCGCGGCGCCCCTACCCAAGTGCCCAAAGCCAATCATCCGGTCTCCGGTTTCCCTTTGAGTTTATCATTCCCGCCACCCGCCACCTGGGGCTGCCACCCGCCACCCGAAACAGTCGCAACTATGTCGTGACGCGGTCCCGACCCTACCCAATCAGTTTCAACAGCTGCTCGGCCAGCAGCGCCATGCCGAGGCCGGAGAAGCCGATGAGGGTCTCGGTGATCGTCCACGTGCGCAAGGTCTGGCCGACGGACAGGCCGAGGCATTCCTTGACCATCCAGAAGCCGCTGTCGTTGAGGTGCGAAAGGAAGAGCGAGCCGCAGCCGATGGAGATCACCATGAGCTCAGGGCTGGTGCCCGGATGGGCCGCCAGGACGGGGGCGATGAAGCCCGAGGCGACGGTGATGGCGACGGTCGCGGAGCCCGTGGCGACGCGGATGAACGCCGAGACGAGCCAGCCGTAGACGAGCAACGGCAGGCCGGCGGAGGCCGCGAGTTCGGCGAGCTGCTTGTCCACCCCGGCCGTGCGCATGACGAGCGCGAAGCCGCCGCCGGCGCCGACGAGGATGAGCGTCATGCCGATGCCGGAGACGCTCTGCTCGGAGAATTTCAGGAGCTCGCCGGCCGAGCGTCCGCAGCGTTTGCCGAAGGCCCACATCGCGAAAAGCACCGATAAAAGCAGGGCGATCACGGGGTTGCCGACGAACAGGCCGACCTGGCCCCAGAGCAGTTTCTTGGCGTCCAACAACTCCACCAAGGTACCCGTCAGCAGCAGGATGACCGGCAGGAGGACGGTGAAGATCGTCAGGCCGAACGTGGGCAAGGTCTGGCCCGCCGAGACCGACGGCGTGAACTCCGGCGTGGCGACGTCGACCCGCTTGACGGCGAGCCGGGCGAAGAACGGACCGGCGATGGCCGCGACGGGAATCCCCAAGACAAGCGCCCACAGGATGACCTTGCCCATGTCGGCATGCAGCGCGTCGATGGCGATGACGGGGCCGGGGTGCGGCGGCATCAGTCCATGCATGACGGACAGGAACGAGAGCAGCGGCAGGACGAGGCGCAGGAACGGCTGGCCGGTCTCCTTGGCCAGCGTGATGACGATCGGCAGGATGAGGAGCAGGCCGACCGCGAACCACGTGGTCATGCCCACGCAGAGCGCGAGGAGGATGATGCAGAGGCCGATGCGCGAAGGCCCGAGCGTGCGGATGAACTGCTTGGCGAGCACCCCTGCCCCGCCCGATTCGGCGAGCAGTTTGCCGAAGACGACGCCGAGGACGATGATCGAGCCGGTGCTGGCCAAGGTGTTGCCAAAGCCCGTCTGGAAGGCCTTGAGGACCTCCGCCATGGTGAGGGAACCCGCGGTGGCCACGACCATCGCCCCGAGCGTCAGCGAGCTGATCAGCAGGGCGATGAACGGATTAAGCTTCAGCCAGGTCACCAACAGGACCAGGACGGCGATGGCGAGCAGGGCGTAAAGCATGGGCGTAAGGGATCAGGATTTCGGCGGGGCGACCGTGGCACGAGTAGCACCCGTGCTGATGCCGCCGTCAACCAACAAGGTCTGACCGGTCACGTAACGGCTCTCCTCGGAGGCGAGGAAGACCACCGGGCCCGCGAGGTCATCCGGGGCGCCGGGGCGCTTCAGCGGGATACGGTCGCACAGGTATTCGACCCATTCGCGGTTCTCGTAGAGGACGGCGTTCTGGGCGGTCTTGAACCAACCCGGGGCGAGGCAGTTGACGGTGACGCCGTGGCGGCCCCAGTCGTCGGCGAGGCTCATGGTGAGCTGCTTCACGCCGCCGCGGCTGGCGCCATACGGCGCGAGACCGGCGTAACCGGCGACGCAGGTGACGGAGCCGATGTTCACGATGCGTCCGTAGCCGCGGGAGATCATGCCCGGCGCGACGGCCTGGGCGGTGAAGAACGTGCCCCGGAGATTCGTATCCAGGACCATGTTCCAGTCGTCCCAGGTGACCTCGAGCGCGGGCTTGCGGGCGTTGCAGCCGGCGTTGTTCACGAGGATGTCGATGCGGCCCATCTGCTTCTCCACCGCGGCCACGGCGGCCTT
>Ga0222712_10002252_pt1 | contig 22411 bp, 32 predicted proteins | sample C33_657DmetaG_FD_165043 | JGI IMG/M metagenome (GOLD analysis project Ga0222712, IMG submission 165043) | Estuarine water microbial communities from San Francisco Bay, California, United States - C33_657D | ecosystem: Environmental > Aquatic > Marine > Unclassified | place: USA: California... | reverse complement strand
ACGGTGTACATACTCTACTCACTGTATAGTTACCAGCCTGACAGGTACATACACCATTCACCATGGTATAACCGTTCCGACATGAAGGTATACACGTACCAGGTCCCGTACTTCCCGAACAACCTGAAAATGTGTACATAGTACTCGTCGTGTTTGCTGGACACGTCGATGTATTACAAGGTGTACATACACCATTCACTGTATAATAACCACTCGGACACTGCGCGCAAACGCCGTTATTATCATAATATCCAGCGGCACACGTACGTGTACATGTTACGTCGTCAACACTTGAGTTTAGTTTGTTACATCCTGATTTAACGTAAATAGTGCTGATAGTGTTTGCCGGACACGCTGTACATGCTAAGCATTTACCAACAGAATTGATGTATCTACCAACTGAGCAAGTACATGAAGGTGGATAAAATTTAATGGATGATTTTGTGAAGCCCTCATTACACGTATAAGTACAAGAACCAGTCGATGGACAGTCAACCAATGTTGCATATTGAACTATTGGGCATCTTGTTGTCGGACATGATGTACATACACCGTTCAAGTTATAATAACCGGACGCATATTTACACGATAATCTACATGTTCGGTCAGACGTTGTATCGATTGTGGTACACCCGGAGGCAGTGTAATTACTATATTCAGTGTCTGCTGGGCATGATGAGCATACCTCACATGTTCCGTCTGGCTTGATGTAAGAACCGCTCAGGCATTGACATGTGGGAGAAGATGGTAATACGTCCGAAACCGATAAAACGAAACCCGGATTGCATTGGTATGTACATATAGTGTCTGTCGTCACTGAGCACGCCAATTCTGTGAGTGTCCCGTTTGTAGGTGTCGTACATGTCTTACATGGTAAGCATGGTTCAAAACCAGTTGATGAATAAAATCCACCGTCTGGTTTACACGGGACACTGTATTTCAATGCGCCTGTCATCTGAATATCGAGTTGGGCCTGTGTAATCGAAGTAATATTATTAACGATGATGAGACTGTATGTGATGCGGTCTCGTTCGCGATTGAGCGCATTCTGAATATCAGAGTTTGGGGCCACTGGTGGTGGTGCACCACCAGTCGGTGTAAACGCAAACTGGATACGTTGGCGTTCGAGATCGAGGGCAGCTTGTGCTATAGAATTCGGCAAGTTGTCTATACACCTGTTTCCATAGGCGGTATACCCCTGGTTACATACCAACGTACATGTGTTCGTGCCAGCCTGCCATGTGTTCGTGCCGTTTACTACAGAAGGACACACACATCGTGTATGATCTGAACTTACAGTTGATCCGGATACACATTCCGTACACGGTTCTTTCCCGTTGATGAGATTGTATTTATTGCCGGTACATCCCTTGAGATCACATGTGTTTGTTGCGTCGTTCCAAAAATACATCGTATCAGAACACACGCACGCTTTATGGTCTGCTCTTGATGTAGAGTTTGGAGGACACACTGTACATGGTTTTATTCCTTCGGTCGAATATGAACCAGTCGGACATGTAAGAATTTGTGTCACCCATGCTTTTTGGGTCAAATTTTCATAATTTGTACTACTGACAGGACTTACGTTGAGGGCATTTACGTTGACATTATAAAAGTTATTGTCTGTGTCAGGTCCTGTATCCTGTGGAACTGTTACATCGGGACCCTTTGGCATATCATCCAGCATTTCTATTGATGGGACGGTGAGTGTGTTCCAGTTGTCGGTTCCGCTGTTTTTGATGACATAATAGTACATTATGTCATTCTTTATTTTCCGAAGTTTCTTATTCTCGAGAAGGTATTTCGTGCCCGTCAGAGACTGAAAAATCATATTTTCCGGGTAGTCATAAATTCCAGACCCCGTAAACATTTCGAATATCATATCGTATATTGTGTCGACTGTTCGTATAGTCGGACCGGGTTCATATCTACATCCCCTAGACATATTAAACCCATTGGTTAGATAATTCAAGCAGCCTATGTCATCATCTATTAATTTTCTAAATCCGTCAGGACATCCCGTGTTACACATCCCCGCACACGTTGGCGTGCCTGTCCATCTGTTAAGTGTTGGTGCTGATTCACATTTTTCCGGCTCGAGAAACCATGTATGGCCTCTGTGTTTTTCGCCATAATCGTAACAATCACTATTTCTCTGGTTAAACGCGGGACATTCATACACTGAATATTGAGAACCAATTTGAACTTTTTCAACTATAAAAACCGTGTCAGCAAAATCCTTACTGTACTTTTCGGGTTTTCCAACCCTGGTGCCAAAAAACAAAGGCATCGTATATTGAGTGTACTTTGTTGATGTGTTCTTTTTCAGGTACTTGAATCCGGTCGTTCTAAACTGAAACCCATTCGTCACATAATCAACCGGTATCATGTTCCATGTAGGTATACCACGACCCTCGCTCTTTGAAAAAAACATTTTAACAGCGCTGCTCGAACCTGAATAATCACTCGGAAATGTAAAACTTACACTTGGCAAGAGATATTTTGGATTGGACGTGCTCGTAGGATCGGGATTGTCTATGATTGTGATATTACCGGTGATGACTGTTGGATTTAAAAAAGAGCTTGGAAGATCATCGCCATACAAGAATATAGTACTCGTACTAGTCAGATTGTGAGCCATGGCAGTCGTAACGGTTGTTGTCGTACCGTTTCCGACTATAGATGTCATCTTATTCTCTTGTCCAAACTGCGTGAGCGTAGGTGGTGTAGCCATAACAGTTCCGTCATCGAGTATGAATGAAAATTGAACTGCGTTGATAGGAAAAGGAAAAGCAAGACTCCCTGGACTGGGGGATTCACCTGTATTGGGATCAATGGTATTTGGGTCGTGATGTTCTGTGTGTACATATATTATATTCTTAGACCGAGTGATAAATATATATCGCGTTTGTGTTCCTGTGTACGGCGTTATCTTATATAATGCAAGCAAAGATGATTCAGATGTCGTAATAGGATTTGGAACCTTCGAATATTGTAATGCAGCGAGTGCAGCATCTTTTTGTGTGTACTTTGTCGTTTTTCCAACTTCGTCCCGAACATAGTAATCAGATGAAACTTTGTTAACTGTTTTTACGGGACAGAAGCCACACGTGTCAATATCTGTCGTAGAGAATGATTGAACACCGGGCGTGTCAAAAACTTGTGCTATGTTACTGTTACATTCATTCATCTTACCACAGTCACTTCCTGTATTTCCCAGATATGTAACGGAATCACGTATCTCTGGGAACAATTTTCCTTCAGACGTTGGAAAATCGTGACGCGTGAATGAAACTTTACTAGAATCATAAGAATAGTCTATTATAGAAGAATAGAGAAGACATGTTTTGAAAATTGGAGTAAAATTGAATCCTTTACATGTCTGATTTGCGTCACACGTTCTTTTACACCCTAATATACCATCATAATATGCGTTCTCACCTACAATAATAGGTTCTTTTCTACAATATTTTGGTGTGAACCCAGGGCATCCACTACACGCATGCCAGGCATCATTAGAAAACCCAATCTCTGTCCAACCAGAGGGACATGAATGATAACAGGCACACGGTAAACCTGCGTAGTTTTCATTCGCATAAATTCTACAATAGTCTTCATATAATTCTCCGCCACCGGGGCACGTGGCACCTATAACAGTTCCCCGAATACTCATAAAATCGTACGTATAGCCCGGTGGCGCTACCATCATGGTCGGTACTGTATGTCCTTCCTTCGTGAACACACCCTTACTTCCACCAACTTGTGATATATCAATATCATATTTCATGGTATTGATTCTTGTTCCGGTGTCTGTTTCAAAATCAAACCCTACATATTGACATGATGTTGTACCATCACATTGTTCCAGATTTGACTGTAGATTTGTAGAAAAAAGATTACGAGGTATGAGAATAGGTGTATCAGTTGGACGTTCAAAAGGTTCAAGAGGATCACGTTCCTTTTCATTTATTAAAGCGCAATTTGTCGTATCTTGTAAATTCGTACCATACGGACAACTCGCCGCCATCTAATACTGAAGTGATAAATTAAACTCGGTCAAAAGTTCACTGAGCGAGTGATAATACCGTTTCAGGTCCTTTTCAAATCGCTTATCCGTCGTATGCTTCTTCTGAACGACGAGCCACGCCAGATTCGCCTTGGAGTACTTGGTACGTGTCTGATTTTCGGTGGGTTTCCGTGGACGAGCCTTGACCTCGGCGACTGGTTCGTCTGGGATCCGATTGATGAATGAAAGGGCCTGCATGCATGTATCCGCCAAGTCATCCTTCTTCTTGTGCTTGTCAAACACCGGAATCCAATGCGGCTGTGTCTCTTGGAGGAAGGCGCGACACCGCTCGATCGACGCCTTTTTGCGTTGAAGGTACCTTGTGCGTCCTGGACCAGCGACGTCGGGAACCTTATGCCGAGCATCATACACGATGACATCCTTGTCGTGACAGAGAAAGTATGCGTGTAAAAAATGTTCGACACCCTTCATCGTCTTGTTCCGATCGGGCTGTTTCTCGATCAGGACCGTGTGTGCGTCGAGCGTCCATTGTAAACCACGGAGGTGTGTCTTGAGCGCTCGAAAGAGTCCGTCGGCGTGTTGCGGCGGAACTCCAGAAACGTCCCAATGTTTTATCAACCGAGTCTTTGGGTCGATGCCACACATGGCCAAGTTCTTTATGCCGACGTCGATGCTCAATAAGGACATCCTTTTATTAAAGACCTAGAGACTTTTAAGTTCAATGATCAGGTCCGATGGACCTGTAATTGACCCCTGGTGTTGGTACTGTTGTCACCCGTTCGAGGGACCGGCTTTACACGCACCGTACAAGTATGACGAGAAGAGGCGCCATTTTCATACGACGGGTCATTTTTGTTCGTGGGAGTGTACCAAGGCGCACCTCTTGGACGAACGCGGTCCGCGCGCCGGTGAACGCCAGATGCTCCTTGCCTTGATGCGCCAGCACGCGATGAAAAAGTACACACCGACGAGAGCCGCACCGAAGCGCACAGCACTTAAAGTGTTTGGGGGGACGCTCACGATTGAGGAGTTTCGATCGGGATCGTCGAACGTTCAGGTTTTTATGCCGTACGAGACGCACATGATGCCGACGGTCGTCATGTCAAATGCCGTTCCGGCACGAAGACCTGGTGACGAAATCACGGGGGATTTAGTTCTCAAGAGACCCAAACCCCTCGCGCGCGCCAAGAGTACATTGGAAACTTCACTTGGAATTACGCGACGCACGAAGGCGGCCCCTTGAACAGGAGCATCGTCACGAGAACGACGAACCACCCGGGGAGTCGAACGGAAAACGCCACCTCGGGAAGACGCCACCCGGTAAACAGGTCGTGTGTGTGAATCGATGAACACGACGACACGGACTCGGAGTCACTGTCCGGCTCCACCTTCGCTGGATCACTATGGGGCATTTCTTTTTACACGCGTGATTGTTTTATTTCGGTTTTGGTCGCGGTGCGTTTTTCGGAACCGATGGATACACGTTTGGTTTGAATTTTGGTACGGGTGGCAGCGAGTTGATCAGCAGGATCAAGTTGCGATTTGCCAAGAGTTTCTGGAACGCATTGTTTTTACTCAACTTGAGACTCACAAAACGCAATCTGACATTATTAGGAAGATGTGTATGCTGGGAAAGTGTCTGAGAGATATGCTTTTTGATCTTGGTCTGTAGGGATGCAAGACGAGCTCTATTCACGGGTTTCATTTATAAAGAGTCAACAAAAAAATATGTCACGACAGAGTCAAGAACTTCATGTTCGCGTGACGTTTAACCATGTCGACCGAACACCCTATTCGTGATTACGCCCGTGAAAAGTTTCAAGAGTTTTACCCCGGGAAGAGTATCAAACCTCGAAATGCGGAGCTCGCGGTTTACAACTGGGCTGTGACGCAGACTGAAAAGTGTGTCGTCTTGAACAAAAACAAGTACGAACAAGAAGCTCCGTCGTGGGAAAATCGTCTGTTCAGGTGTCGGTACAAGCAACGTCTGCTCAGCGTCTTGTTCAACCTCCGGAACAACCCAGACCTTGCCAAGAAGGTCAAGCCCAAGGATCTCGAGACGCTCAAGCCGGGTCAGATGTGGCCCGATGGCCCTGTGGGTGTCACCGAACGAAAGATTCGTGAGAAGGAGACTATCATGGAGTTGACCAAGGCGAAGAATGATGCAGCATACGAAGGTATCTTGACATGTCCCAAGTGCAAGTCGAAAAAGACGAGCTACTACCAGATGCAGACACGAAGTGCGGATGAGCCGGCGACAAATTTTTGTAGTTGCCTATGCGGCCACAGGTGGCGGTTCTGCTAAAGACTCGATGACTCTAGTGTGTAATGAGCAACAGGTGTTCGGCACGTACTGAAGGAACTCGTCCTCGTCGATGTCGTCTCCCATGTACAGGTTCGCTCAATACGTGTCACATCCACGCTCCAGACTGTTCCATCTGTCTCGACAGAAACACGAACGAGTCGCATACCCTCCCATGCGGACACGTGTTTCACAAACAATGCATCGGCACATGGTACACGACCGATCGACGGTGTCCCATGTGTCGCCATTATAACAAACCCAAAAAGGTGCGCGTGTTTTACGAGGATGGTATCCCGTTCGTCCAACACACAGTCATGCGTCCCTTACTGCATCATCTCGTCGAGAATGAAATTCTCCATACGGAATACGTTGGTGTTTTACAGACGGGTGAACTCATTCAGAGAAACGGGGACGTCATCGGGTACCTGTGGGGGGAACCTCATCCGGTTTAGGGAGGAACAGATGTGTGTAGAATCCACCCATCTGTAGGGCGATGTGTCCCGCAAAGAATGCACCAAAGTATGTGAAAAAGTCGACGGCAATCTTTTTCCCATCCTTTTCGTTTCTGTCGCGCGCAATCATGATTGTCGGCAGGGCCCCACACGTCGCCATCAAAAGCGCCTCTTTAAGCATCGTACCGACGCCGATATCAAGGTCGTGAACAACGAGAGCGAGCATGATCATGATGACGATGATCGCAAAGATGATCCACTTGGTCGCCTTGAGTTTGGTCACCTTTTGAATCAGAGCCTGTTGTTTCTTTTCCTTTTCTGTGAGTTCAGACGGATCGATCATCGCTTGATTTTGACCTGAAAACTCCATGACGACGTGAAACAGAAAAAAGATGAGAAACGCAGTGACGCCGAGTGAAATGGCATCACCGATTTCCTTCCCTCTGTTTAGGGCGATGTATGTGAATGGGACTCCAGCAGACAGCCCGACGACGGCCGACTCTAACAGGAACATACGAGGTTTCTCTTTGACAAAACTGACGTCAGCATTCACAAACGAAAGAATCATCAGCAAAATGATGAGTGCAATTTTACTTCCGAAAACACCAGTCTCGAAAACCTGTCTGGAACCAGTCTTGACACTCTCGATTGTCGACATCCTCTGCGTTTAACGGATAAAAAAATTCTACACAGAATCTCCAGTGATGAGTCTCGTACGTGTCTGGACTGACGTCGGAACCGGTAAGAATGTTTCTCTCGTGGCGCGAATCATTCACACAGACGGTTCCATTTTTACGATTCAGTTTTTGAGTCCGACTGAAAACAAGGATAAGCACGGGTGTACGATTTACAAGTACGAAGACGAGACATACCAGATCGACGACGACAGCGTGACACACTACCTCGAGACCGATGACGAAACTGAGATCGGGTTCAAGTGTATCGGTGAAGGTGAGTGGATACGCACAGGGGACGAATCAGATGATGATTACGTCCCGAGTGAGGAGGACTCCGACTCTGGTTCGGATGAAGACGAAGAGGACCTCTCGGACGACGACGAAGATGAATTTGCAGATGACGAGGATGATGAAGGGGATTACGGGGATGACGAAGACTGAGTCCGCGTCTCTTGGACTTAGAGAAAAACATCGTCAACATGTAAATGACTTCCACGTCAGTCTTTATCAAGGCGTTTGATCCCAAGCAGAAGAGTCACGTTGTCTGGCTGAAGAAGATGACTGATATCGCCGATACTCTCGGTGATCCGAAACGTCATCAGGCGTTGGTCGCCGAAGTCAATTCCAATCCGATGGGAGTGAAGCTCGATAACCGTGACGCACTCATGTGGGTCGAGATTCATTTCGGTATCGCCATGAAGTACACCCGGGCCGTTCTCAACGGTGAGGCGATCATTCCAGCGACGGGTCGCGTCGCCGCTGCATCAGATCTCACACCCGTTGCCGAATAAAAACTAGTAGAGAATGTAAAGCTTTTCGAGATATGGGACGTGACTTTCTTCTGGAATCTCCAGCGAGTACACTTCACCCTTGATTTTGAACGAATCACTGACCGTGTCGACCAAAATTAAATCAAAATAATGCGATGCGCAAAAAACTTTGAGTTCATCGACGTTAGACCATTCGTAGACGTCGAGAATGTCAAGTCCCTTGATATCCTTTGGACCTGATGTGAATGTCATTTCACGAAAATCAGGCCATTCGTGTGTAACTCGGTGATGGTATTCGATCATCGAACCCATGGCGTGGACGTCGTCACGTCGCTTGAACGCGACGACGGCCATTTTTGACGGCGTTTCCCATGCCATCACCGAGTTGACGTGTTTATGAAGTGTAAAGTAGGGTTTGTTTCGCTGGTTCGTCTTGATGATCGTCGGCGGTGGACGAACGAGAGTAGCCATTGGTCTTCAGACGCATCACTTCTTTACCTGGCGGTCGGCGACGCTGTCAGACTCGAGGATGAAACCAGCCCCCTGGTAAATGTCGCGGTTGCGAGTCTCCTGTGGAAAGTCGGGAGTGTACCCTGCGTACGAATACGTCAGAAGTAGGTACAGGACAATGAGGGCGACGACAAAGATGAGAACTGGAGTACGGTTTGCCATTACAAGGAGACTATATTTTTTTCACAAGGTTCTCGAGCTTGACCAGGGTCGGCAGGGACACCTCACACATCGACGCGACCGTCTCCCGTGGGAGTCCGTACTCGGCCAGAACCGAGTACAAAACAGCAGCAGCCACCCCCTTGGGTGTTTTCCCCATCAGCAGCGGGTGGCATTCGACGCGTTCGCACATCCGAATCGCCTTTTGTCGGATGCGTCCGCGGAGCTCTTCTGGAACAGTCACCTGGTTGAATATCCTCGAGACAAGATCAGACGACTTGGTCGTCGTCGTCTGGACCGTCGGGATCGTCTCTCGAAAAATGTCCGCTGTCCGTGAAATGTCCCGGGCCGGAATGTTGAACGCCTCGGCAATCTCATGTGTCGTGCGAGCTACATGAGCGTCGTGACACGCTCTCAGAATACAGTTCGCCTTGATACCGTTTCGAATCGCCCCGCGTGTCAAAACACTCTCGCTAAACTTGCGGTACATAATCTTTGCCTGAAGCATCACCGAATCTGGAAGGCCGAGAATGACGCGACCGACGTGGTCGAGACCTTCGTACGCGTGGTGAAGTGCTCGGTCCTTGTGATTCATCGACGTGTGAAAGTTGATCCGGGCAAGTCGCTTGTTGGCATACGTCCCAGACGAGTGTACCGTCATAATCGTTCCAGACCCCCACGACGCACTGAACAGCGTGGTATTCACGGGGGCACCGACACGTGATGGGTCCGCCCCTTCGTCGTTCGCCCCACCGTTCCACTCAGGCTCGTCCGACACAAACACCGGATCGGAATGTCCACACGAAACACACGTCGGCAAGCCATCCTCGTTCATGATACGCGACCCTCTCGTGAAAAGTTGGTCGTCGTGTTCAACCATCGTTCCGTCATCTGGACAGAATCGACACCTGTATTCTGTCCAGATGAATTGCTTTTCCGGTTCATCCCGAGCCTTGCATGACTCTGCGATTGAAAAGAGTTCGTCGACTGAAATCATTTGACTCTTTACTCCAGTGCGCCACATTGGCGTGGAAAAAACATGTTTTTTCTATAAGATGGACCCCGTCCCTCCAGTCGTCGATGTGCCTCGCCAAGTTCGGATCGAAACCGCCCTCAAAGAAACGATGTCACCCCTGTTTTCGCCATTCAACATCGCCGCCGTGCTCGTGTTCCTGCTCGTCGTGTTTTTCTTGTACAAGCGCTACCGGGACAAGCGTGCGACCGAACAGGCTCACGGGCCCAGCCCGGTCATACCTCCTCAGAAGACGGAGTGAGTGATTCAACCTCGTTCCATAGCGATGCGGCGCGGGGGGTTCCGACGAACCCGACGGCGGCATTCGCCAGACTCATGAGCGACATTTTCTTCTCCATCTTTCCGGGGGGTTCGACAAGGGACAGGTGATTCCGAAGCTTCTTTTCGATAGGGTTTCCTTGTTCGAGCGCCGTGTTAAACTCGGCAAAACACTCTTGGAGGAACGCCTGTCCTTCCGTCGTTCGTTGTTCTCGATCGATGCTGAGTTCCTTTGAAATTTTGAGCGCCAGACGCTTCATGAGAATCGATGCCCGCAGAGCGTTCGTCATTTTCTCATTGAGCTTCATGTACAGTTGAATCGACCCGAGAACGCCCGTCCCGGCGGACAAGACGGCGTTCATGATACTGACGTACTCTTGGTCCAGAAACGAGTTGAGTGAGATGGCTGTCAATGCGTTGACAGCTGAGACGATCAGAATCGGGATGTTGAATCGCGACGACAAACGGTTATAGTACATGTGGTCTTTCGTGTGATGAGCCGCGTAATCGTTGCACTGCTGCTCGATTTTGGTAAGGAACGCCTCCTCCCGATCGTGCCAGGGGTCTTCCTTCATACTTCAGACGCACATCTTTTTTGCCGCAGTGACGACCCTCGGCTTGAACGGCCCGATGATATGCCCGAGGACGTCAATGTCCGACGGTTCGAGTTTGTAATCCCGACAGGCTGAGTAGTCACCGTTCAAAAACTGGACACGGACGACAGTATCGAGTGCGTCCCTCGTCAGCATGTTCGAGCGACGCATCAGCGCATCAAGCTTTTTGTGACGCATGCACATGTTTTGGTACTTGGTCCAGAGACTTCCCGTTCTGGGCGTTTTGTTCATGGGTTTCATGAGTCGACACGGCTCGATACACGACATCATCGTAAACAGGGGCATGATGATGTTCCAGTCGTAGTTGTCGTAGACGTCCGTGTCGAGCAGGTCAGCCTCAGACATGAGGTCAGCGATACGTGCGAGTGTATCGATGTCGCCGTTGACGCGGTCCGGATAGTTTTCTTGGACGATGCTCCATACGTGACCGTGTTCGTGCGTCGTGTCCCCGATTCGAACATTTTTCCAATCCCCTCGTAAAAGACGATGGACGTACTCCTTCGGGGTTTCAAAATCGTCTGGGGTCGCATTCCCATACGCATCCAGAGCGGCTCGTCTGTGATTGACGCCTGTGCATTCGTGATAGATGGTCTGGGGCGTCAGTTTCACAGGTGTCAGCGCGATGACGATCGTCGGACTTTTCAGTGAGATTGCCCCCTGGATTTCACGAACCCCGATGAGATCCTGGACCGTCTCCCAATCGTCGATGACGATCGGCAGGATCGAGTACCGCAGACGCTCAAACATGTCCAGGGTTCCCTGACGACTTTTGAACACGTCATGTTCAAGAAAGAGACAGTGTCCGAGTTTTTCTTTGACGAGTGTTGTTTTCCCAGTACCCGGTTTGCCGTGGACGCACGTCAAAACACCCGATTGCGCAAAGACGGGGTCGTTTATTTCTCGCTTCGTAGTAGGAAGAAAACGATCCATGTCAAGCAGTGAACCAGATGACGATGAGTCTCTTACGAGGCAGATCCTTAGTTTGGTCTGGGAAAATAACGCATTCGTGCCCTACGTGGGTGCGTGGCTCTTGTATAACGTTTTGATCCTGGCGCTCCTGGTGTTTATTGCCATCAGACTTGGTCTGTCATGAGCTTGGGTGGCGTCAGCGACATCACGTCGTAGAGAGTGTCGACTGACGCTTGCATGAACCCCTGCTGTTCAGACGCTTTGAAAATGTCATCGAGCGTCGCAGGGTACATCGCATCCTCTTCCGCCTCGTCAAGGGGAATCATACGTACGGCACGGTCCATGCTGATGGCGAGCGGTGCCAGGGGAAGGTTTCTGTGGTCGTAATCCTGCATTTTGTCCGCTGGCTCTGGGAACAGGTTCAGGGGAACGTGCGTCAGCGGCGTGTACGTGTCGTTGGGAATCTGGCTGAGGACCGTCTCGGTCGGTGACGGTGTCAGAGTCACCTCCGGCGGTGAACGTGCGTTGATGCTGGGCTCCGCGTAAACAACCTCAGCGAGAGACCCGCGCGACTGGTAGTTGCTTCGGGACGAACCGAAAATGACGAGCGCCACGAGGATGATGATGAACGTCCAGACGGCAAACGGCCTGACTTTAAATGGCTTAAGAGCAGCCATAGTTACTACTATACCAAGAAAATGATTGTCGATACGTTCCAGTTCTTTAACGAGCTGGATGTTTTAGAAATGCGACTCAAAAATCTCGACGAACACGTCGACGTCTTTGTGCTCGCCGAGTCGAGAGAAACTCATGCTGGAAACCCAAAGCCTCTGTACTACGACCAGAACAAGGACCGATTCGCCCCGTGGGCACACAAGATCCGTCACGTCATTTGTCCACCGTGTTCGTCCGTTGGCCTGTGGGACCGCGAGAAGCATCAGCGTGACTGTGTTCTTCTGGGACTCGACGGTGTACCTGACGATGCCGTTGTCATGATCAGTGACGTGGATGAAATTCCGGACATGTCCAAAGTTCTTCAACTCGATCCCACAAAGACGCACAGCATTCACATGTGGATGTTTGAGTTTTCGTTTGATTTCTTGTTCACGGGCGAACCGTGGTTCGGAACCGTCGTGACGAACGCCAAGGCGTTTCGGAAACTCGGACCCAACTTTTTCCGGGACAATCGATGGAAGTTTCCGTACGTGACGTACGCCGGTTGGCACTGTAGTTCGTTCGGTGATGCAGACCACGTATGGAACAAACTTCAGAATTACGCACACGCCGCCGACGACAAACACAAGGGTCAGACACTCGAACAGATTCGGGAGTACGTCTCGAACGGTGTTCACGCCGACGGGACGATGAAACTCGTTCCGAGACCTAAAGATGTGCCGTTGCCTAAAGGTATATGACGAGCTCCACTGGACGCTTCGCGTCCAGTGTCGTTACACTCATCGATCACATGGGAGACGACCAGGCGATCGTCGATGCGGCTCGGATTTCCGTAACGGGTGCTTCGAAGAAATCAGAGACGCGGGCGCTCATTCGATACCTCATGCGTCACAAGCACACGAGTCCTTTCGAGATGGTTGAGTTTAAGTTTCACGTGCGCGTGCCCATCTTCGTCGCGCGTCAGTGGCTTCGTCACCGGACCGCCTCGGTCAACGAGGTTTCCGGGCGGTACTCGGTTCTTCCGAGCGATTTTTATGTTCCAGAAGAGTATCATGCTCAGTCTGCCACGAACCATCAAGGTGCAGGCTCTCGCGTTGACGTTGATAGTGCTGAACAGAAAGCGTCGTGCGACCAGGCGTTTGACGTTTACGAGTCGCTGATCGCCCAGGGTGTCGCCCGTGAAGAGGCGCGCGTGCACCTCCCACTCGGCACCATGACAGAGTTTATCTGGAAACAAAATCTCCACAACCTGCTTCACTTTCTACGTCTGCGCATGGACAGTCACGCCCAACCTGAGATTCAAGAACCCGCGCGTCAGATTTGGGAGCTCATTCAGCCGATAGTTCCACTGGCCTGTGAGGCGTTCAAGGATTTCGTTCTCGACGCCGTGACGCTCACGGGTCCGGAACTTCGTGGGACGGTGACTGGCAAGGGGGAACTTCGTGAGTACGAAGAGAAGCTCGAAGTTTTGAAATGCCATGATATATTTTCTAGGGTACATGTATGACGACGAACGTACCTGGTAATCTCGAACGGCTTTCGAGACAACGATATACTCGACTGACGCTTGCAGTGACTTTTATGAACGGTAAAAAAATGATTGTTTATGCATATCCCCGTAGTTATGTAAATCTTGCAAACAAATACATGAATCTTAAACAGAAACCGTACCGGGTAAATAAAAACTCGATAAACTGGAATCACAGTACTCGCGCTCTCCCGACAAACAAGAACATCGCTCGTAAGAACGACTATGTCATCATGCGACAAGAGTGGAACAGTTGGCTCAACAGAAACTTTCCATCTGATAATAAACGTGTGCCTAAAATTAAATCGTTCGTCGAAAAGTCAGAGAAGGAACAGAAAACGCCCTACGTACGATACGTCAATGGAAAATACGTCAAGGTGCCTACGTTACGAAACCGCGCTGCTTACGTCCTCGAACAAGTCCGTTCGAGAAAACAACGTCTCGCCAAGATAAAGGAGGCTCTCAAGCACGCCTTTGAGTACGAACGCGCAAAGAAGCGTTGGGCTGGTATGTCTCGTATGCGGTATCAGTCTGAAAATTATCCAGCCTACTAAAACTTGAGACCCATCGAAGGGTCTTGAGTGTAGTTGGATACCGTCTCACTCAGGGCCCGGAACACCTCGGGGGTACGGGTCACGTCGTACCCGAGCGACGTCCTGATACCGATGTTTGACGCGGCGAGGACTGCATCCTGGTTCGCCCCGAGGTAGACAAACTTCCACTTTTTGAGCTCGACCAGATCCTTGATGTGAGCCGAGGTATAATTGGTAGAAGCATTCTCTTCACCGTCAGTCAGAATGATGACCATCGCGTCGTCGGACAGGTTCATCTTGAGAACCTGTCCCATGGCGTCCAGCAAAGCCGTCGACCCCCGAGGAACGAACGTCTCTTCGTTCAGCTGGGGAACATCCTCTATCGGCGTCTTTTCGTACACCGTTTCAAACTCGTGGTCAAAGAGACAGAGCGTCATCGTACCACCAAACTGTCTCTGGGACTCGACGAACGAATTGAACCCGTCGATCGTTTCGATGCGACACGACTCCATGGATCCCGAACGGTCGAGCAGAAACAGGCGATCCATCTTGAGAGTTTGGAGCGTACTCTGTTTATGTTATGGTTTGGTCACATCCTGGTGACCCGTCTCTACTTTGGTATATGGACCTGGTGGTCTATCGCACCTGACCTCCCGATGGCGACGTTTCTGACGCCGGGAAATGTTCCATGGTCGATCAAGAAAAACTGGATCATATACGACGTCTTTTACAAAGTCCCCCATACTTTGTGGATCTTGGCGATCGTACCCAAGAGACACAGGACCGTCTACGCCTTTCACATCCTGTGTGATATTCTGACTCATACAGGCCAGTGGTCCATTCAGCCTCTGTATCCACTGGACCTTACCATTCACGGTATATGGGATCCGATCCAGTGGACCTAAAACTAAAATGTCAGGTTTCCCCAGGAGCGCTCGAGCTTCTTGATGACCACACACTACGTTATCGATCTCAACGTAGCCCGAGCCGCATATAAAACCTGGAACACCTTGTTCCCTAAGGTTACCCCATACTATGCAGTCAAATGCAATCCCGACCGATTTCTTCTTCAAACACTTGAAAAACTTGGATGTGGATTCGATTGTGCCAGTCCACATGAGGTCGACCTCGTATCGGACTTTGTTGATCCCGGACGCATCATCTACGCCAACCCGTGTAAGCGACCGGACGACATCCTGTACGTTGCACGAAAGGCGATTACGCGAACGACGTTTGACTCGATTTGCGAAGTTGAAAAGATGGCTCAGAACGCGCCGACCATGGACTTGGTTCTTCGGATCCGAGCCGACGATCCAACCGCCGTATGTACCCTTGGAAATAAATACGGAGCTGGAGAATCCGATTGGTACACTCTCATCGAACGTGCGCGAGAACTGGGACTTGGAATCGTTGGTGTGAGTTTTCACGTCGGGTCCGGGGCACGATCCACGCGCGCGTACGCCGACGCCATTTATACGGCGGCGCGCGCCATGGACGTCCTCAAAGAGTATGGATTCAAGCCGACGCTCGTGGACATTGGTGGTGGGTTTTCATCCTCCATGGATCTCGAAGAGGCGGCCGAATATATCAACGACGCTCTGAAGGAAACCGGACTGGATCAGTATCAGGTGATTGCTGAGCCGGGTCGATTTTTTGCAGAACATATAGCGACGCTGTTCACGCCAGTCATTGGCGTCAAGGATGGTGCAGTCACCGTCGACGAGTCACTCTACGGGGCGTTCAATTGTATTTTGATGGATCATGCCGAGCCTGAGCCCGAGCTGGACGAATCAGCCGAGCTCGAACACGTGACGCTCTTCGGGAGCACGTGCGACGGTGCAGACGTCATCGCACGAAACATTGCGCTGCCGAGTGGACTCAAGGTGGGTGACATGCTTACATGGAAACGTATGGGGGCGTATACGATGGCGGCAACGACAAATTTCAATGGTATTCCATTCAATCAACGTGAGATGATTTATATGAATCATTAAAGTCCGCCGAGAGTTCCCCAAACAAGTCCTTCGGACTTGGGTCTAGATCTGAATGTACATGGCACGCAAAAGTTTCGGATCCACGTCGGGTATGAGATCCGGACAATCACCGACGAGGTTGACTGTCGACGCATCCTGGATTGCAGCAATTTTACGCTCAAACGACAAGAGATTGTCGTTTGTCGCGCGAGCAAATTGTTCCGTGGTTGCGAGGTCCTTCAGAGCCATGAGGTATCCCATGGCGTAATTTGCATGGAGGGTTTTGAACACAGATGAATCATCCTGAAGGCTTGCAACGGCAAACCGTGCCGTCTGACGATACAGAATACGAATCTGTTTGTCCGAGTCGCTCAGCGACTTGTCCGTGCGGACCAATACAAAGACGAAAAGGACGAGAAGGATGAAAATAACTATCAGTTCCATTACAAAGAATCAAGAAGAAACTTCAGGCTCGTTTTCGTCGTCGCTAAACTCGATGATGAACGCGTTCGTAGAATCTGACCCCCGCCCGTCTGGAATGTCGTCGTCCCACCGCACAAAACCCACCATCAAGTCGTTCCCATTCCCGTCCGACCACCCATCTTCATGCTCCTCGAGATTCCACAGGATACACCGCTCAGGGTCGTGTCTCGCCTGAATCGTTCCGTCGCGACAAACGATATACGTTTCATTCCTTACCGGAACCTCTTCGTACTTGGCACCATAGTGTGACGAACTTACACGAGTCGCGGGCTCGGCCATGAAAACGAGACCGGGACGCTTGAAAGTCATTGTGAAAGATGGTTCTTTATTCTTCAGATTCATTTGTCATATACATGACATGTTTCTTTTGCTCGCACCGCCTTTTGAGAAACAAGTCGCTTCGCGACTTGGGACTTTAGTCCGAAACGAGTCCGTGTCTGAGATCTGGGTACTTGGACTCGTTCTGGAGTCCGAGGTAGACGGCGGGCTGCTGAATCCCAAAAAATTTGTATACAAAAACACCGACGAGAATCCAAGCCAGGAGGAAGATCCCCCACGCTTGGGCTCCTTTGAGCTTCAAGGCGTACCCTACGAGTCCTGACCCTGTAAAGGCGACGAGCCAATTCCACAGCGTCAAGTCAAGTACTTTCATTACTTTATACTAACAATTTACATGGCCTTCTCATATCTGGACACGCCCTGCAGACGGTTCAGGATCATGAGCACGATGACGGACAGGAGCGTCGTGAAGATGGCGCTCATCAGGTAGTAGCTGCCACCGTTCTTGCTGACGTTGACCAGCTGGGAGATGGTCCAGCGGATAACATCCATCCACGCGATGGCGGTTGCGAAGAAGAAACCGGCCGAGACCGAGGGGGCGAAGGTGCCTGCTGCTGCTGATACGATGCCGGACATTTTACTTTAGACGGAGAGAAAAATTCTATAAGAGGGGAAGCCCTTCGCTACGAAGCTGGTCTGGAGTCCTGAGAATGAAGGACTGCGTCCTTCGGGTGTCGAGTCAAAAAAGTAGTATCCTGGACCAAGGTCCACGAACGGCAAAGGGTCTTCTTCATCATCGTCGTCCTCGTACTCCTCCTTCTGTAGAATCACTGAATACTTCACCTTGGGCTGGAGCTCGTCGTCCTCGTCTGTGTCGGACCCTTCTGAGAGTTCACGCATACTGTTCCATCGCTTTATTGACTGCGTTCTTCAGCGCGCGTTCGGCTGGTGTTTCTGGTTCCCACTCGTCCCATGTGTCTGCACACTCGTTCATCTTGACGGCGTGTTCGTTGTCTGTGCCGTCGTACCGGACCCATTGTTCCTCTTCCTCTTCCTCTTCCTCTTCCTCCTCCTCTTTTTCCTCGTCCTCTGGGAGGGATCCTTCGGATTCCTCCTCTTCGTCAGAGTCCTCCTCGTCGTAAATTTCAGGAAACAGACTTCCGATCTGTTTTCCGGTGATTGTTCGTGCAGCATACATGAGTCCATATCGCATGTCTTGAGGCGTGATACAGTCACGACCAGTCGCCTTGGCGTACTGAGCCGCAAGGACGACGCTTGATTCAAAAACAGGCAAAAAGATTGGCAAAAAGATGTCAAATACAGACTCCATAAAACGTTAAAGAGTAATTTCTCTAAGAGTGCGCCTTTCACGTGCGGAAAAAATCCAGTCCATGAATAGATATGAACCTTCAACTCAAGCGGTTTGACCCGGCGAAGATTGGCGACGACAAGGTCTGTGTGTTCATCGGCAAACGTGGCACGGGGAAATCGACGCTCGTCACGGACATCATGTACCACAAGCGACACTTGCCGGTCGGGATCGTCATGTCAGGCACAGAGGATGGCAACCATTACTACAAGCAGTTCATCCCAGACCTGTTCATCTACGGGGACTACAAGAGGGACGCCATCGAAAAGGTGCTCGAGCGCCAGCGGCGCATCGTCTCGGCTGGTGGGAAGTCGAGTGCGTTTTTGCTCCTGGACGACTGTATGTACGACAAGTCGTTCATGAAGGACACATGCATCAGACAATGTTTCATGAACGGGCGACACTGGAAAATCTTCTTTTTGCTGACGATGCAGTACTGTATGGACCTGAGTCCAGACCTGCGCGCCAACGTCGACTACGTTTTTGTGCTTCGTGAGAATGTGATTCAGAATCGCGAGCGGCTCTATAAGGCGTTCTTCGGCGTTTTTCCGACGTTTGACATGTTTTGTCAGGTGATGAACGCCTGTACCGAAGACTACGAGTGTCTCGTGCTCGACAACACGAGCAAGTCAAACCGGATCGAGGACTGTGTCTATTATTATAAAGCGCCGATTCGCAAGGGGTTCCGGATCGGGTCGGACGCCATGTGGCAATACCACCAGAAGAACTACAACCCGAGGCACGTGGTGGCACCCCTGTCGACTGCTGGTACACCGGTCGGAAGTGCCCGGCGCCCGGGGGTGACTATTAAAAAGGTTTAGCACGAGAAAGGTAAGATGGATCTCGACCAAATCAACAAGGCACTGAGGAGTCCTCCTCCTACGAACAAATGGGACTATGGAAAGATGCACGAGTTGTATGAGCGACGTAGAATTTCGCTGTCGTTCTCGTGGAGTCGATGAAAAGGAAATTCAGAAAGAGATGTACCGTGGATTTTCACACGGTCATATAAGCTGTCTTGAACGAGTTCTTGAAGCAAAGAAGCAGCTTGATTTTTTGGAAATGGGTAGCGTCGAGGAACTGACACGCAAAAAGATTGCAATCCTCGAAGAGATGGTGGCCCGCGTCCCTGACTCGTAAAAGATTTCACGGAAGACAGTAGACATGATTATCGAAAACCTCGATTTCAACGGGTCGAGTGATATCCTCCAGTATATTCCTCAGGTGGATGCCGAAAAACCAGAACAGCCTCAGAGCTCGTTTGGTCCACCTGTGGAACTTCAGCCGGTGTACCAGTCCCGTGCGATTGACCAACCCGAGTTATTTAAAGCCGAAATAAAACCTCCTCAAATAGAAATGGATTTCTCGACACCAATCTCCGACGTCGTACCGAGTGCCGATTTTGACATGGGCGGCGGCCCTTACAAGAACCCCCAGAACAACAAGGTGGTTGCGCTGAGTCTAGACAACGCTTCATCGGGAACTGCGTCCCCTTCATCATCAAAGAACCCATTTGGTCTGACTGATGACCAGCTGAATGCAGCTCTGGCTGGCATCGCCGCCGTCGCTGCATTCTCCAAGCCAGTTCAGAACAAATTGGCGGATCTGATTCCTAAATTTATGAACGAGATGGGTGATCTGTCAGCGACAGGCATGCTCGCCACCGCATTCATCGCGGCTGTTATTTTTTTCGTGATTCATAAATTCGCCAAGCCACCAAAGAAGGTCTAGTTCGAATACAGCATCCCTGCCATTCCATCTTTAATGCGCAGGACGTTGTAATTCATCGCGTAAAAGTAACGACCCTCACCGCCAGCCAGCGTGCTCAGCGAGACACCGGCCGGAGCGACGATACGGTATGTATCGATGCGTGAAAAGTTCAGCGTACCTGTCGGCTGAAGCTTTGACGTGTCCAGGCAGTAGGAAATCAGTGCAACGTTCGCCGTCGCGTTGACGTGATTGTAGCCGTACGGTGTGAAGTAGTACTGGGGGACGTCGGTCCACTGGAACATGGAGCGTGAGTCACCGATATCCACGCCATTAATCTGCGTCTTGAACTGGTAATTGACAGCTGGAATATCACCACTGGCGTACGCCTCAGTGTAGTTATTGGACTGGAACGCCAGAAACTTGATTGGGTGAGCCAGAGCCAGTTCCTGCATGTTCGCCGTACCGATTGGAATACGGTTCAGCTGGGTGATCAGTAGGTCCATGGGTGTGTTGGCAAAGTAGTCGCGCTCCGACTGGTCCAGGTAGACGAAGTTGGTCCAGGCCTCGTACTGATACGAGGGATTGACGCTCGCACTCCACGTGATACGAAGCTCGATGTCGTGGTACTGGAGCGCCACGAGGGGCAGAGAGACGTTCCAGTCCTTGCAGAAGAAAAACTTAAGCGGCAGGAAACCGTTCACGATATTCGTAGGGCCAGTTGGATTGTGGTTCAGGAAACGCTGGGAAAAGTTCTGAGCGCCTGTAACCGCCTCGACACTGGTCATCCACGTGATATCCTGGGTGTCGATAACTTGACCGCCGATGAGCAGATCGATCTTGTCGATAACAGTCGTCCAGTCAACTGTTGGAATCAGTGCACCGGTCGTGTCCTTGGCGACCAGGTAGATGTAGTTTACCAGGTCACCCTTCTTCTCCAGACGGATCGTGGAGATGTTACCAGCCGAGGGGTTACCCTGGATGAGCTGGCGCTCGGGGGACATGGCGTAGTGCGTGTAGCGTTTATAGCTCGAGCGGTAGAACGAAACCTCCGGCTTTCCCGTCAGCCATGCGTCCTGAGCGCCGGTCGAAACAAGCTGAACGATACCACCAGACATTTACCATGACGTGAGAAAAAAATCAGTCCTGAATCATGATACCGCAATACTCGATCGACCCGTCGATCGGGGTATAAATACCGAGCGTCTTGCACAGCTCCTTGAGGTCTTTAAATGAGGTCCAGAACGCCGGTGAGTGGTCATACTCATCGACTGTGACGTGTGCCAGTTCGTGAATCAGGACATTCATTGCTGAGTTTACATCCTCCTTGTCGAGACAGATGTAAATCTCGTACCCTTTGTTGACGTTGTAGCCTATGGTGCCTCGGTTCATACGAGACCCGTGAATCCCAGTCAGGATACACCGTTTCCTGAGGCGCGCGAACCGAGGATCGACCACATCAGTGTCTTTGAGGTGACTGAGCAAAATGTCGTACCGTCGACGTAACTCAATCATTAACGGAGCCTCTTGCCGAGTGCTCCACGCGGCAACAGCGAGACCAATGACGAGCAGACCCACCTGAACAACGGCTGCCATCCCTAGTCTAGACGTAGAAAAACAAACTGTGCATAAATGTCGGTGACGAGACCAGTTTTCTCTGATGCGATCGGTCCCCATGAGACACACCGAAACTCGGGCTCGAGGGCCTGTCGCAACACATTTCCGTCGAGGAGAGGTTCGTACTTGGGTCCGTCTGCGTAAAATGGACCCTCGGTCAGACTCATGAGTACCTTGTCACCGTGGATCTCAAAGACGTTGCCGAGGGCGTCTGGGCTCTTGGTCCCTTCGATCAGGCTTTTTTCAGGTGTAATACCAATCAGCAAACCTCCAGGCTTGACAGCCAGTTTGATCGCCTTGATACTCTGTTCAAAATGGTCCCCGACAATGTACTGGATAGAAAAATTGTAACACACAACGTCGTATGGGCCAGCAAACGCCGCCTGGCGAATGTCACCCGTCCCGAGAAACCAGACACCGAAACCAATGTCCAGCGCCCGGTTTTCAGCCTCGGTCAGTGAGGCTTCGTCAGGGTCGATGGCGGCGACGCGGGCCCTGACCGATTTCCATTTGTGCCAATCGCCACCGCGACC
>Ga0222712_10002251_pt1 | contig 22417 bp, 18 predicted proteins | sample C33_657DmetaG_FD_165043 | JGI IMG/M metagenome (GOLD analysis project Ga0222712, IMG submission 165043) | Estuarine water microbial communities from San Francisco Bay, California, United States - C33_657D | ecosystem: Environmental > Aquatic > Marine > Unclassified | place: USA: California... | reverse complement strand
TCCCTGACCGAGTTAATGGGAGGTAGTCAGCAAGAAATCAATACTTCTGGAACGTTACCTATCATTTTAGTAGCTGGTTTGCAGGGATCGGGTAAGACGACATTTACCCATAAACTCGCTTACCATCTCAAGAATAAGAAAAAAATGAGACCTCTTATGGTAGCCGCAGACGTTTATAGACCTGCAGCTATGGAGCAATTGAAAGCATTGGGTGAGAAAATCAACGTACCGGTCTTTGTAGAAATAGAGAACAAAAACCCATTGGATATAGCACAGAAAGCTATTCAATACGCTAAAACAAATAATTGTAATATCGTTATTGTGGATACTGCGGGCCGATTGGCCATAGATGAGGTCATGATGAAAGAGATAGCCCAGCTTAAAGGAGAACTCAATCCATCTGAAACCCTCTTTGTAGTGGATTCTATGACAGGTCAAGATGCGGTCAATACCGCTAAAGCATTTAATGATACAATTAATTTCGACGGAGTCGTCCTGACAAAGATGGATGGCGATACCCGCGGTGGAGCTGCACTTTCCATTCGCTATGTGGTAGATAAGCCTATCAAATTCATTTCACAAGGCGAAAAAGAAGATTCTCTCGATATATTCTATCCGGATAGAATGGCCAATAGAATTCTGGGAATGGGTGATATCGTATCGCTCGTCGAGAAGGCTCAGGAGGTTTACGACGAGAAAAAAGCGAGAGAATTATCCAAAAAAATAGCTAAGAGTCAATTTGACTTTAATGATTTTCTAGATCAGCTGCACCAGATTAGAAAAATGGGCAATATGAAAGATCTCATGAAAATGATACCTGGTATAGGCAATACCATGAAGGATATCGATATAGATGAAAAACAATTCGTGAAAATAGAGGCTATCATACAATCTATGACACCAAAAGAACGTGGCAACCCTGATATACTAGATATGAAGCGGAAAATGCGAATAGCCAAAGGAAGTGGAAATACAATAGAAAAAGTGAATGCATTCATTAAACAATTCGATCAAATGAGAAAGATGATGAAGCAGATGCAGAATTTCACTCCTGGAAAAAGATAATTTGATGATGGGTTGATATGATGATATTCTGATGAGACGATTTGATGATAAGTGAATTTGAAAATCAGGAATGTGAAATGCTGAATAATTTAAACACTGAACAAAATAGAATTACTGAACTAACTGAATAAATTAACTACTGAACAAACTAAACACTAAACAAACTTATATCTTAAATAAACGAAATATATGGCTGAACGATTAAATTTACCAAGAATGAGCGACACCATGGAAGAGGGTGTCATAGCGAATTTACTTATCAAAGTGGGCGATATTATCAAACCAGGCACAGTTGTAGCTGAGGTGGAGACAGATAAAGCTACGATGGATTTTGAAAGTTTTCAATCTGGTGAGGTGCTCTATGTAGCGGCTAAGTCAGGAGATTCTGTTCCTGTCAATGGATTGTTAGCTATATTAGGTAAGAAAGGGGAAGATTTTCAGAGTCTCCTTAGCGATACACCTCCAGCGATCAGCCGAGAGAAAGAAGACGCCAATTTAGAAGTAAAACAAGAAGATAGCGCCCCTATTATAGGAGCTCCTATAGCAAGTCAAGTTGTATCTGATCAGAGAGTAAAAGCAAGCCCATTAGCAAAAAATATAGCCAAGGAAAAAGGAATTAGCCTAATCAACCTAGTAGGTAGTGGCGAAGATGGTAGAATAGTGAAAAAAGATGTAGAATCCTACCAAGGACACACTGGAGCTGCTCATTCAGCGAATGTACTGCAGAATCTACCAATAGGACAAGAGTCATTCGAAGACCTACCGCTTTCTCAAATGCGCAAAGTCATAGCCAAGCGACTGGCTGAGTCTATGTACTCGGCACCGCATTTCTATTTGACAATTGAGGTCAATATGGATAATGCCATACTAGCCCGAGAGCAGATGAATGGTGTCTCTCCTGTCAAGATTTCATTCAATGATATCGTAATCAAGGCCTGTGCTACTGCACTTAAAAAACACCCTTTTGTGAATGCTTCATGGCTTGGCGATAAAATCCGAATCAATCACCATGTCAATATAGGTATGGCGGTGGCAGTGCCCGATGGTCTTGTAGTACCAGTGATACGAAGTGCAGATTTACTCAGTCTAAGCCAGATAGCTGCTAGTAGCAAGTCTTATGCAGAAAAAGCAAAGAATAAACAAATAATGCCCGATGATATGAAGGGCAATACCTTCTCCATCTCTAATTTAGGAATGATGGGTATAGAAGAATTTACTGCGATCATTAATACCCCAGATGCATGTATTCTGGCAGTAGGAGCTATGAAAGAAATAGCTGGTGTAAAAAATGGCCAAATAGTTCCGACCTCCGTCATGAAACTCACCCTAAGCTGCGACCACAGAGTAGTAGATGGTGCAGTAGGTTCTGCATTCCTTGCCGATGTCAAAAAATACATAGAGAATCCTGTGAATATGCTGGTCTAGGTAGATAAAGCTATTTACCTTCTATCTAATAATAGATACTCTGATTGAATAAACTAATCAATTTTTTCACGTTTAAAAAACTGGATTGGTATGTATTACAGCAATATGTAGGCCCTTTTATTATCACGTTTTTGTTAGCATGGTTTGTACTCATCATGCAATTTTTATGGGTCTATATCGACGACCTCATAGGTAAGGGCATTGATACGGAGAATTTATTGCGATTTATCTGGTACACCTCCTCTACCCTTATACCCAGTGCACTGCCGCTGGCTATTCTGCTTAGTAGTATCATGACCATGGGTAAACTTGGAGAGAATTCAGAACTCACCTCGGCCAAGTCCAGTGGTATTTCTCTATTTCGATTTTTCAAGAGTACGATCATATTTTCAATGTTTGTCTCCTTGTTTGCTTTTTATTACTCTAATTACATTTTCACCAAAACCAAAGCAGTGGCTCTCACTATGCTGGGAGATATACGCAATCTGAAACCCACGTTGCTTATCAAGCCTAAACAGTTTTATAATGGAATCGGGGGCATGAGTATACTAATAGATAGTAAAGATGAAAAAACAGGTACGCTATATGGCCTTAAGATATATGATCATACCAAGGGAAATGGAAATCAAAGCATTCTGATGGCTCGCTCTGCCAGAATGATACAAAGTGATAATGGAAAGGTGTTAATTTTCAGAATGGATACAGGTGCTATGTACAAAGAAGTTGCTAGTAATTCATTTGACGATATCAAATACTCGCACTATGTTTGGAAATTTTCCAACTATGACAAACGATTCGATCTGACCCAATTCAAGCTCGCAGAAAACTTTAATAAAAACCCTGATGAAGCTCGATTTTCGATGAATATTTCACAGCTAAATTATTCCATAGATTCTCTAAAAATACAGTTAAAATCGAAAAGACTTGGTTTTGATACCCAGTTTATTAGGCAGAATCCTGTATTTTTATTAGCCACGAGTGCGCAAAACGCCATTTCACTTAACGACAGTCTAGCCCGATTAAATGCAGATGAAAATGCGCGCTTCAAAGTCATCCTTAGTAATAAAATACGTCAAGTAAAAAATAGTTTATTCACACACAATTCAGACTACGGGTACATTCGCTCCAACCGTCAACTATTGCAAGTAGAGTGGCATCGGAAATTTACCCTTGCAATCTCTTGTTTGGTACTTTTCTTTGTAGGAGCGCCTCTAGGAGCTATTATCAAAAAAGGTGGTATAGGGCTACCCATGTTTATCTCCGTTATTCTATTTATCATTTATTATATGCTGACCAAGATATCGGGCGAATTTGCTCAACAGGAAAAGACTACCCCCTTTTTAGGTATGTGGTTTAGTACGATTGTATTTCTTCCTTTCGGTATATTTCTTACCTACAAGGCAATGAATGATAGCCAGGTGATGAATGTCGAAGGATTTGCTAACTGGGTAGTAGAAAAATTTTCTAGAAAGCATGTTAAGTCCAAATAGAAAGTATTTTTTTCTACTAGTCGGTCTATATTGTATCGTTATGCAAGGGTTTATCCTAGCAACAGAGAAAGGGTTTGAATCGCTCTATTTCTGCTACAATCGAAAGACCTATCTCACCGAATTTTTCAAGCTAGCAACTTATCTAGGAGAATGGATAAGCTTGGCGGCTATCTCTATCTATCTGCTAATCACCAATCGCAGTGCTTTCTTCAGCGCTCTGCTGGCCTTTGTGCCTTTGGATTTATTAATGCTCTCATTAAAAAGAATACTAGACTATCCACGTCCTTTATCATATTTTAAACAGGGAGAAATTACACCCATTCCCGACTTTATACCACTATATGCACACAGTATGCCTTCTGGGCACACCTTTACTGCTTTTTTTTGTATGACCTTTGTCCTCTTCTTTTTTAATCTAAATAGAAAATGGCAACTTGTTTTATTCATGCTCGCTATCTTAGTAGGAATCTCTCGAATCTACCTGATGTGTCATTTCAAAGAAGATGTTTTTATTGGTAGTATTTTAGGTATTATTGCGGGAATATTATCCGTGTTTATTTACGAAAAAGGGCTCCAAAAGATATGAATTTCGAAGCAATCAATGAACTGATAAAGGAAGATCTTCAAGCACTGCATGCCCGAATGAAGCGCGAGCTCAAAAGTGATATTCCACTGCTCAATCTTATAACTGACTACCTACTCAAAACGAAAGGGAAACAACTGCGACCCATGCTCGTTTTCTTATCTGCCAGACTTCAAGCACCTTCTAACGACGCCACTATCGTAGCCGCTACTATGATAGAACTCCTTCATACCGCCACTCTAGTCCATGACGATGTGGTAGATGAAGCAGAGACTCGGAGGGGATTTCTCTCTATCAATACCAAATGGAAAAACAAAGCTGCAGTCTTACTAGGAGATTTCATGCTATCCCGAGGACTCCTCATCTCACTTGAGAATAATCAATATGAGCTGTTGCAAATCATGTCTAATGCCGTGAAGGAAATGAGCGAAGGCGAACTCTTACAGATAGAAAAAGCGATGAAGCTCGATATTACCGAAGAGGTCTATTATGAGATAATCTCTAAAAAGACAGCCTCTCTCATTAAAACTGCTTGTCTAGCTGGTTCGCATTCCGTATCTACTGATGCTTCTAAAAATCAACTGCTCGCAGACATAGGCTACAAAATAGGAATGGCATTTCAGATAAAAGATGACCTGCTAGATCTAGGGAAAGATGAAATAGGCAAGCCCCTTGCGATCGATATCAAGGAACAAAAAATGACCCTTCCCCTTATTTACACATTTAAAAAGCTATCATGGATGGCTAAAACCAAGCTTATGTTCTTGATTCGATTTAGGAACAAAAACGCCTCATCAATTCAAAATATTATTAGCATTGTAGAAAAAAATGGTGGACTACAATATGCCGAGGAGCTTATGCTCACCTATGCAAGCGAAGCTAAAGCACTTTTAAATCAATTTGAAGACACAATCTACAGACAAGCGTTTTTAGCATTAATAGATTTTACTGTTCATAGAAAAAAATAAATAACTTATTTACTAGACCGCATGGATAATTAATTATACAAAACCAATTAATTCTATCCCGCACATGCCGAACATAAAGAAAAATCATGGTCGGTGTAATTTATGTAATATGTTAGAATTAGGTTTAATATAAATTACTAGCCTTTGAAAATAAGGTTTCCAAATTCGCGGAAATGACGTTTGTGGTTACGACTGCTATCGACCTCAATCCATGCCATTCATTGCTTGATAAGGAATCTAATGTAAATAAAAGGTATAATTAAGGATTAGTACATTAACTTATTACTTCCTCTTCCCCATACCTAGAGATCTATACATGATTTTCAGCATCAAGAGCGCAGCTACACCTGGCGTACCAAAATTGCTAATGATGAGTAAATTTCGAAGATAACTAAATAGATCATACATCTCCTCAAAGCTCAGGAATACAGGTGTGGCATTTTCTGGCATGATATCTTTCAGTTCCATATTCTCAACTAGGGCAACTATTTTCTGACCTTCTGACCATATGACAAAGCCCGCCAAAAATAAGGCACAGAGAATAAAAAGGCGTAAATAGGTAGGCTTAAAAATAAGAACTTGATCGTAAAAAACAAACCACCGAGCAAGCTGTATCAATAAAACAAACGAGAAGATTCCTAAAGGTAAAAAACGAAATGGAATCACATGATGGATAGGATACCAAACGACCCATGCTATCAGCAAACTTAATATCCAAACTATGATTTCTCTTATTATTTGTTTAGTCATAGTACAAAACTAAGGGAGATTTAATATACAGTAGTCATATTTTATACCTCGAGAGCAATCATTTAACCTACTTGATATAAAAACAACACTCTCTTTTTAAGATTTTCACTATCTTTCGATTTAAAAATAACCTATGTTACTCATAGCGGAAAGCGGTAGTTCTAAGACGCAGTGGAGAATAGTGAATAAAGAAATGAGCATAGCTGCAGAAACCAGAGGTATTAATCCATTCTTTGTTTCGGAGGCTTTTGTTCTAGAGGAATTGAATGACTCCAAATTAATTCAGTATAAAAAGGAAATAGAGAAAATCATTTTTTACGGCTCTGGCTGCTCTAATGCGGACAGAAATAATTTTCTAAAAACAATATTTCAAGGTTACTTCACCGAAGCAAAAGAAATCATAGTAGATCATGATATGCTGGCCGCCTGTATAGCCCTATTTGGCTATGAAAAAGGGATAGCCTGCATAATAGGTACAGGATCTAATAGCTGCGTCTATGATGGAAAGCAAATAACCCAGAATATACCCGCCCTAGGCTATGTGCTGGGCGATGAGGCTTCTGGAGCCTATCTAGGTAAAGAATTATTGAAACACTATATCTATAAGACGCTGCCTCCTGAAATACAAAATTATATCTGGGAAACCTATCGACTAGATAAGGAAGATATCTTTGAAGCCGTGTATAAGCAGCCACTACCGAATCGATATCTCGCTAGTTTTGCACCAATAGCTAGTCAGTATAGACAGAATGGATTTATTCAGGAATTATTGTATAGAGGGCTGAATGATTTTGTGCAATATCACATAGCTTGCTATCCCGAAGCTAAACAATATCCGATAGGATTTGTTGGATCAATAGCCGCCGTTTTTCAGGAAGAATTGTCTAACGCACTAAAATCCCACGATCTTTATATTTATAAGGTGGATAAAAGTCCAATAGATGCGCTGGTTACATTCTATACATCCTAAGTAAGATATAAATTTTGTCCGAAAAAATTAACTAGGCAATACTGCATTGGAATGGAGTTCTCTTTTATAGACAGAATCCCATGAGAAAACTGCCTCTTTTTTACATACATAATCAATAAGTGGCATAAATAGACCTGCAACAGCTAATGCATAAAAATGACCATATTGAACCCCTAAACCATAGACAAAAATCTGAGTACTCAGCACGATAATAAATACCCAAGACATACGACCTATTCTGCTATTTGGATTTGACAGAGGATCTGCGATAAGCAAAAAGACATAAATAAGATACCATACCTCCTGCGCATAAAGCAGCGCAGAATCCATACCAATACTAGAAACAAAACCTCTAGCCAATAAGCTGAAAAAAATAAAAGCAACAATGACATCTAACTTTCGACGATTGGTACGATATAGAATAGCTAAGCTACCTAAAACAAAAAACCCAATCAATATATGATCTGCACGATGATTGGTGATAAAAGCCTGATTAGTAAAAAGCATCATAAATACTAAACCGAAATTTGCTGGGTTGAATAAATGCTTACCTCTAAACTGGAAGATATATTTCGAAGCTACCGCAAAAAAGGAGATCATTCCACAGATGAAGATAAATTCAGTGCGAATGAGTAGACCCATAAGCATAGTGGTAATGACTGTGCTTATAAGTGCATTGACTGGAATCTTGAAAGCCAGGCAAAAAAGCACTTGGGTTAATAATCCAAATAAAAATATAGCGATTAGTTTTTGATAATCAAATTCCCATGCTAAAAACTGCCAACCGTAGAGATAGACAAAGATAAGGAGGATAATGAGCAAAAAACGATTATCAATCCGCATGAATGATTTTAAATTTTAATTTTGTAAAAATAGAAAGAACTTATTTTCCAGTAATGAATAGTTATAGTTTGTATCTAGTTCCCTCTATTTTCCCTGATTTCAAAGTGCCAAAATGACCGATTTTGCGATTAGTAAAGTGAGGAATTACGCAGCCGAAAGTTTCCTGAGGTAAATTACTCGAGATCATTTCTCCAGATAACCTATTTTTACGATGTATATGTCTGCTCCACGAATAGAACGACTAGAGAAATTAGTACAAGCCATCCAAACAGAGTTTCAGCACGACAAAGCTATCTATGAGGATACGCTGAAAAAACTATCCGTTAAGGAACTTGTAGCCAAAGGACTGGTTTGGTATCCGCTCAGAATCAATGAAACTGGTTATACTGTAGGCGAATATCCCTTTCTTACGATAGAAATAGCGGAGGACAAACTAGTGCCTCATCAATTTAAGAGTGGCTCTATAATTCGTCTTTTTCAGAATCTAGATGGCAATATTCATTCGAACTCTGTCAGAGCAAGCATCTACCTCATCTCCAGCTATCAGATGAAGATAATATTAGAAGACGACTACTTTCCAGACTGGTATCAGGATGGCAAAATAGGAGTAGCTGCAGATTTTGATGAAAAATCGTATAAAGAAATGTGCCGTGCATTAGCTGAAGTAGAAAAAGCGAGTCCTCCCCATCCTATAGCCGCATTGCGAGATAAATTTTATGGATTGAAAACTACAACACCTATTCAGTCCATCTCTTTTATCCCCAAGAATACAAGCCTAAATCCTAGCCAAATCTTTGCTATAGAAAATATTTTAGGTACTGAGGATTTTCTTATCATTCATGGCCCTCCAGGTACTGGAAAAACAACTACGCTGGTGGAAGGCATCTATCAATTAACTAAAAAAGAATCCCAAATCCTAGTCTGTTCTCCTAGCAATAGTGCCACAGACTTGCTAGTAGAGAAGCTAGCTGGAATAGGATTAAAGACACTTCGCGTCGGTAATATTTCTAGGGTGAACGAAGATATACTTTCCCAAACTCTGGATGCTAAAATTGATGCTTCTCTAGAAATGGTAGAAATCAAAAAGCTAAGAAAAAAAGCGGACGAGTATCGGAAAATGGCGAATAAATACAAACGTCAATTCGGACCAGACGAGCGCGAGCAGCGCAGACTCCTCCTGCACGAGGCGAAAGAAATCCATAAACATATCCGATGGATTGAAGACTATCTGGTAAAAAAAATATTAGAAGAGTCCCAGGTGATTTGCACTACACTAGTAGGGTGTCAACAGCATTACCTGAAAGACCTCAAGTTTAAAACACTCGTAATAGATGAGGTATCTCAAGCTCTCGAGCCTGCCACATGGATTCCAATTCTTAAAGCTGAAAAAGTAATCCTAGCAGGAGACCCTTTTCAGCTGCCTCCCACTATAAAAAGTCAGGAAGCTGAAAGACAAGGACTAGCGACTACACTCATGGATATAGGGTTTCAGATAAAGAATAGAGTATTTCTGCTAGACACGCAGTACCGCATGAAGGAAGAAATCATAGGCTTTAGCAATTTAGTATTCTATGAAAATAAACTGAAAGCAGCCGCGAATACAGAAGAACATTATTTTCAAATTCAAGATAAACGCTACCCTTCGCTAGTTTTTATAGACACTGCAGGATGCGGATTTAATGAGAAGAGAAATGAACATTCAGAAAGTCTTTACAATCCAGAAGAGACCAAACTTTTATTTGATTATCTCAGTCAGAGATTGCTCGAATTGAAATATCAATATGACCATATCAGCGTAGGGGTCATAGCGCCTTATAAAGAGCAGGTGGAGTATATGAAATCTTATGATAGAGAATTTTCTCAACTCAAGTTGAGCTATGACATTGATATATCTACCATAGATTCATTCCAAGGTCAGGAACGAGATATTATTTGCATAAGCCTAGTACGATCGAATGACGAGGGGAATATTGGTTTTCTGAAAGACTATAGACGCATAAATGTGGCCCTCACCCGTGCTAGAAAAATGCTTATAGTCATAGGAGATAGCGCTACGCTGTCGCAAGACAATTTCTATAACCAATGGCTAGACTACTGCCATGCGCATAATGCATATAAAAGCGCCTGGGAGTTTATGGAAGAATTATAAAAAACAATTATTTTATACCTAAGCTCCAAGCTATCCAGACCAACAACTAATTACGCTCCTTTTATATCCCATGAATCTCGCAAACCATTGCCCAGTGCATAAAAAGAAAAAACAGCTAGGGTGATAGCTAAACCAGGGAAAATGGCTAAATAAGAAACATCGGTGCCTAAGTAGCTATAGTATTCTCTCAACATAGATCCCCAAGAAGGTGCTGGGGGCTGAACTCCCAGACCCAGATAACTCAATCCTGACTCCATAAGTATAGCTGAAGCAAAATTAGATGCGGTCATCACGATTAATGAAGGTAAAGTATTCGGCAGAATATGACGAAATATAATACGACTATCTGAAAAACCCAAGGATCTGGTGGCTTCTACGAATTGCCTCTCTTTGAACTGAAGGAAAAGACCACGAATCAATCGTGCAGTATCTACCCACATGGTGAGTCCTACGGCCAGAAATACAATATAAATTTGATGTTCATTCGTCCCTTTATAACTGATAAGTAAAACCATGGCCAATAGCACAGTAGGAATAGCCCAGAATACATTCATCCAATACAGGACTACCTGATCTCTCCAACCACCATAATAACCCGCTATGCTGCCAGCAAAGACCCCAATAAGTAAAGAAATAATAACAGCAATGAAGCCCACTTGTAATGAAATTCGAGCACCATGTATTAATCTACATAATACGTCTCTTCCCAGACTATCTGCTCCTAGATAAAACACTGTTTTTCGAATACTCATTTCTGAATCCAAGACACTTAACTTCCAATCAGAAGAATTATATTTCTTATAATTTAGACCATTCTGATTATGATAAAAACTATCTAGAAGAATGAGCTGATCTATATCACTATTATCTTTAGAGAGAACGACTAAATAATAAGTGGTATATCCAGGTTTTTTAAAGCGAAGACTCAAGTTTTGATTATTCGCATCAGGGCTAGTATTGGTTACCAGCTTATGCCCTATAAGACTCAGCAGGATCAGTATGACAATAAAGCCCCCGCCAAATAGGGCTAGTTTATTTTTCATAAATCTTCGTAAGGAGGCTAAATCGGCTTGCATTAAGGAAATTATCTAACTATAATTCTCAATTTTACGTAAAGATATGCTTTATCTTCAAAATGATAAAACCTATGCAATTCTATACACCTGTGAATAAAAAAAAACTACTCCAAGTCGAATGGTAAAATTTGAGTTATTTTGCAAAGCCTTAGTGCACTTGATGTGAAACAAATAGGACTATTTTTATTAACTTTTATCGCCACTCAAGGCTGGTCTGCGGAAACACCGAACAGAGAAACAGAGCTATTGTCAAATATTGAAGCCGAATATTTAAAAGCCACTATAACCTATACTAGTAAAGATTCTCTTTTTTTCAATGACTTTGAGGAGGCACTGGTATCATTGGCCATTACAGACCAATATAAAGATTCGGAGAAACTCATTTATTATGATTATCTCTACCTGCTCATAAAAGATGTGAATCTCAATCTATACGCAGCTAAAAAACTAGAAGAACACGACTACAGGCGAGCCATACGCCTTATGCCTTCCATATTTTACTACAAGCATCAAGGTAGTCTGACTGTCTTCTTAAAGCAAAATTTTCAAGATGCGTTAAAAGCCATACCCTATTTAAATAAAGACCCCGAGGTGAAACAATTTCTCATACAAATGGCTATTGAGAATCCACGGTCATTCTACAGTCAGATAGAGGATTTCGGTCAGATAATCGATCTAGGTCAGATTATGGATTTAATTATCAGTTTAGACCCCATTCCGTGGCTAAGACAATTAGAGAAAAATACATATTTAGCAGATTTAGCATCCAATTCCAGCAGTCAGATTGTGAAAAAAGTGCTTGAAATAAAATCCCGTATGGGTATTAATTCTGAGCTTTACTATCTTCTAGATGACATTATCAAAAATTCATTTAATGACTCACATGAGTGGGAATTCAAATCGAATCAATACATATTAACTAAGAAACTACTGGCTGCCACTATAGATACTACTGCCTATGCGCGTATTTCAGCCATGCAATTTCTCTCTAAAAAAGGAGATTGGGTATTTGATGAATATTTTGACAATGGAGAATCAGTATTAAGTCAATTTAGCACGCAGGAAATTTTCTTACTTATGGTTCTCAAAAATGAGACTGCCAATACTAGTGAACTTACTGCTATTTTAAAGTATCTTTCAAAATTTGATGACGATTTAATTTCTGATGAGTTTTTACAAATACTCCCAGAATCTATTCTCATTAATTTCATCAATAAAATATTCGAGTCAAATCTTGAAAATGATCTGAAAAAAATCTTAACTGAAAATGGTCTAAATCATTGTATACAAGTACTAGATAATTCTAAAACTAGACTACCACATAAAAATGAAGATTGGTTCAAACGAAAATATAATTACGAAAATGAAATAAAGCAGAAAAAGCAAGAATTAACCAAAGCGATTACCAATACCTTTCACCTTAATAAAACACAACTTTCACTTCTATCTTGGGCTAGAAATATCAATAAAATAGATAGCAACCTATTATCAATTATTAAAAGTCCAATAGGTAATCGATTCATAGATTATCTAGCTGCCTATCATCCTCATATTATACTGAAAAATAAAGAAACCCTTAAAAACCTACTTGAATTTCCCAACATACTCAATAAATTAGCCTATTTCTCTCCCAACTCAATAAAAAAATATTTAGGAAACTCTGACAATGTTATTGCGAAAACCATACAAGCATCGACCGAGCCTATTCCTAAAACCATCGTAGGAATATTCAATCAATACCAGTATAATACTAAGGCATATTCACTCATTCATAAAATCTTGAATAGAGAACTCACTATAGACGAAGCCCATAGAATAGGTCAGTCTGAGGTGCCATATCTCAAAACCTTGATGAGTATCACTGTTCAGAAAAATCCTCTAGGCATCCATAGTGTAGAAGAAGAGCAGAATCAGTTATCACTCAAATTTATTAGGTCCATTAATGATAATCCATCGCAGTCGCACCCGAATCTGCGTGAGATAAAGCAATTTAATGCTAAGGAGATTTATTCTCTTATGGTGCTAGGTAAAGAAGAAATATTTCAATTTGCTTTTGACAACTGCTACTCCGTTTTCATCCAAAATTTAGGAGAGACCAGTATGATAGATTTCCTTCCCAAGGTCAATCAATATAAATTTAGAGAATTTTGCACCCTCTTGGCCAATTTTCACAAATTCCCAGACCTATTTTACAGAAATAGCACTCCTGAATCTCGACAGCAATTTTTGGAAAAACTAACTAAGATAGACTTCAGCGATATTAATTGCATAGAAGAGGCTGCCGTCTTATGTGAGTTTATCAATAACTGTGACCATTCTGAGATACAAATAGCAGTTCAGAAAATCATCAAAGCTGAATACGATCTTGCGGAGACTAGAAAGGATCAACTAGCTATGGCTGTATATAGTCTATTAGCGAGTAATATTGGGAATAGAGCGCTCGTGCACCAAGATTGGTTCAAGCAAAAAAAGGAAAGCTTTTCTAAATTTTCTCTAAGCTATATAGATGTGGCAGAGTTGAAGAAAAAACACAATAAAATAATAGAAGTCAGTTTTTTTTATAATGATGGAGATGGTGTAGCTTCATTTAATAATTATATTCAAATGTTTAGATCCATGCCCAAATGGTATATCCAAGATTTAGGTAGTTACTACTATATTTCTTCGCTAGAAGGCAATGATTACGATATATTCGCAAATAAGCCGCAGCAGGAAACAGTCGGTCAGCAAGCGATAAGAGATTACCTCGTATATAACAATCTGGAGCCATCCATCATCGTCCACAGAGGGCACAGCTATCATAGTCAGAAAACAATAGATCAGATGGTAGGTAGCCCTAAATTTATTTTTATGGGGAGTTGTGGGGGATATTATAAAATATCTGAGCTACTCGTTCGGTCACCCGACGCTCAAATCTTATCTACTAAGCAAGTAGGTACCATGAGTATCAATGACCCCATGCTTAAATCTATACGTGAAATTCTTCGTACAAATAAAAACCTAGACTGGCCTTTATTCTGGGCCGATCAAGAAATGAAACTAAGAGGCAACAAAGATTTTAAAATGTACATCCCTCCACATAAAAACAATGGCGCACTTTTCGTCAATGCATTTTTTAAAGTGGTGGGGTTATAACCTCGGACAGATTTATCTTCTTAGATACCTAACTAATTCATCCAGAGCTTTTCTTCTATGACTAATAGCGTTTTTCTCTTCGGGACTTAGCTCAGCATTTGTTTTAGTATAGCCGTCAGGGATAAAGATCGGATCATAACCAAATCCATTTTCGCCTCTTGGATTCATTGCTATACATCCTTCCATATTTCCTTCAAACACGTCTTCCCTTTCCTTGTTTTTATATGTAATGATAGATATGAATCTGGCCTTACGATTTTCCGATTCGCCGAGTTCTGACAAAACTTTTTTATAATTAGTGATATCATTTCGTTCCTCTCCAGCATAACGAGCACTATAAGCACTAGGTCTTCCATCTAAAGCATCTACCTCTAATCCGCTATCCTCAGCTATACATGGCAAATTGGTTTTTTCAAAAAAGAAATTGGCTTTATGAATAGAGTTTTCTCTAATAGTATCAAAGGGTTCTGGTATCTCACCTTCAAAATTAATATCTGCAAGTGACAATACTTCATAGCTTGAACCTAATATGCCTCTAACTTCTTGTATTTTTTTCGCATTGGAAGTAGCAAAAATCAATTTCTCCATGTTTCAAGAAGCTAGATAGTCGTATCTTTTATAGTGCCTGCTCCTACGGTTACATTGGTGGCTTCATCTACCAAAATAAAACTGCCGGTATTTCTATTTTTAGAATAGGCATCATAAAATAGGTCCGAAGTACATCGCAGCAAGACCCTACCAATATCATTCATTTCCAAAGAGGTTGAATCTGGCACTCGGCTCAGATTATTAATATCCATTTTATATTGTATAGATTTTACAATAGCCTTGACATCTTTGGTAGTATGTTTTAGGACATATTTCTGCATGGGAGCCAATGGCTTTTCGCTCATCCAGCATATCATAGCTTCTATGTCTTGACTTCTTCTAGGCAGATTCTGTTCACGCACTATCATATCTCCTCTAGAGATATCTATTTCATCTTCTAGTTGTATTGAGATAGATTGCGGAACGAATGCCTCCTTGATTTCTTTTTCACCTTGATAGATAGATTTTATCTTACTCGTAAATCCAGAAGGTAGCACCGTAATAGTATCTCCTTGTCTCAGAATACCTCCCAGCATACGCCCTGAAAATGCTCTGAAATCATGGAATTTGTCTGACTGCGGACGAATCACTCCTTGCACCGCAAATCGAGCATCCACCATGTTATTATCATTGGCAATATGAATATTTTCTAAAAGATACATGAGTGTAGTGCCTTCATACCAAGGCATATTTTCTGATTTATGCACGATATTATCTCCCTTCAAGGCAGAGATAGGAATGAAATGTACATCACGGATAGAGAGTTTAGATGCAAATTCTTTATAAGCGACTTTAATACTTTCGTAAATATTTTCATCCCAGTTTACTAAATCCATTTTATTGATACAGATAGCTAAATGAGGAATCCCCAATAGCGAAGCTATAAGCGAATGACGCTTGGTCTGCTCTATAATTCCTTTTCGAGCATCTACTAATACTATTGCGAGATTAGCAGTAGAGGCGCCAGTCACCATATTACGTGTGTACTGAATATGACCTGGGGTATCTGCTATAATAAATTTTCGCTTGGGTGTAGCGAAATAGCGGTAAGCTACATCTATTGTGATGCCTTGCTCCAATTCTGCTTTCAATCCGTCGGTAAAATAAGCTAGATTTAATTTCTCCTCTCCCTTACGCATACTGATGCGCTCTATAGCATCTATTTGGTCTTGAAAGATAGATTTCGAATCATAGAGCAATCTTCCTATGAGTGTACTTTTCCCATCATCTACACTCCCTGCAGTGGTGAAGCGAAGAAGCTCCATGCTCAAATAACTCTCACTACTAAATTTTTCACTCATACTGAATTCTATAAATTAAATTACTAGCGCTCTATTAAGATATCATTTCCTTTTAGGAATACTAAAAAATAACATATAGAAAATGAGGTAGAGTATTAAGGCCAGTAAAGTGCTCAATATTGTTTTAAACAAAATATAAAATACATTAGCTAGTTCACCTAACTCTATAAAAAAATAAAATAGATGAAATAAAAACAATCCGATGAACAAATAAGTCAAAACAAAATTTTCTCCTTGCACTTTTACACTTATCTCACTCTCCTCTTCTATTGACTTATTATAAATAAATTTCAAAATATATGGTTTTATAAAACAAATAAATACCGAAGCCGCTATTCCAAATCCATAGGTATTGCATAGCAGATCTATCAGAGCACCATAAAAGAAACCAATTAGCATGGCAAATACAGGCTTTATATTTCTTGGTAATAGAAGGAGAAAAACAGGATACATTTTTGGATTAAATAATCCATAAAAATTTAGGCCGCTTCCGATGAAAATTTGCATTACAGTTACAGAAAAGCCAATAATTATTAAATTAATCCACCGTCTGCTCATCAGTTGCTATTTTTTTGAAACTTAGCAATAGTATCTTCCAGCTTCCTAATTTCTGGTCTTTCTATATTTTCTATTAAGTATACATACCTCAAATTAGTGAAATCATTATATAATCTAACCTTTATATTCGCAAAATTACTTTTACTATCTTCTGAATATTCTTCTACTACACCTACTGGCAGCCCGGCTGGGTAATAACTAGAGTATCCACTCGTTTCAATAATTTCTCCTTTCTTTAGTTTGATATGCTTGGGGATTTCCTCCAGCTCAGCAACCATGATATCTCCTCCCTTCCACCTCAATTGACCAATATTAAGTGTAGATTTATTTCTAACACTTACATTATTATCTTTATTGAGAATAGACATGATACTGCAGAAATTTTCAGATACATCAATAACTACCCCTACAGGGCCTTTGCCACTAATTACTGACATATCTTTCTTTATTCCATCCTTACTTCCCTTATTTACTATTAAAAAATTTCTCAATTGGGATACGGTATTACTCACTATCTTACCATGAACTACCCTAGTAGAATTAGGGAGCTGAAAAGGATATAAGCCTAGAATAGAATCATCTATTTTGGCATTCAACCGAGCGCTTGTCATGTATAATTCTTGCCTAAGTTTAGCATTCTCCATAGCTAAGGCTTCATTCTGCAATGGCATATTGATAAAGCTAGTCAAATTAGCTACTTTCTCGTTGATATTAGCTGCCAAATAATTAGATCGACTAATCATTTTTGAATGATGATAATCATTATATCGAGAAATAATATAAAATGCAGCGAGCTGCAATAAAATAAAAACTAAAAATGGAAATACTCTCTGAAAGATGACTATTACATTCCCCATAGAACCTTAGACTGATTTAGCTCTTGAGCACTGCTGCAAAATTTTCCATATTCTTTAGAGCAATATTAGTACCTCTAGCAACAGCTAACAATGGGTCGTCGGCTACATGTACTTTTAACTTCGTTTTCTCACTCAGACGCTTATCCAGTCCTCGGAGCAATGCACCCCCTCCAGTCAGATAAATACCTGTACGGAATATATCTGCTGCTAATTCAGGTGGAGTAGTCTCCAACGCTTTAAGTATGGACTCTTCTATTTTTTGAATAGATTTATCCAAGGCATCCGCTATCTCATGATAAGATATGATGATCTGCTTTGGAATGCCCATAACATTATCTCTTCCTTGCACTGGGTATTCTGGTGGCGGGTTATCTAGGTGGGTTAAAGCCGAACCTACATTTTTCTTGACGGCTTCAGCTGTAGGTTCTCCAATATTTAGATTGTGCTGAGTTTTCATATAATCCATAATATCCTTAGTTAGCTGATCACCTGCCAGGCGAATGGACTGATCACAAACTATTCCAGACAAGGCTATAACAGCAATTTCTGTTGTGCCACCTCCTATATCTACTATCATATTGCCTTCTGCCTCTTTCACATCTATCCCGATACCTATGGCAGCTGCCATGGGTTCGTATATAAGTTTTACTTCCTTACCACCTGCTCGTTCGGCACTCTCTTTCACAGCTCTTAGCTCCACTTCAGTAATACCTGAAGGAATACAAATAACCATTTTATAATTAGGGGGAAGTTGAAGAAAATTACTTTTGGAGATAAGGCCAATCATACCTCTAATCATATTTTCAGCGGCGTGGAAATTAGCGATAACTCCATCTTTCAGAGGCTTTACCACCTCTAGATTTCTATGCTCTTTCCCCTGCATCTGTCTAGCCTTTTCACCTATCGCTATCACTTTATCGGTAATCTTGTCTATGGCGACCATTGAAGGTTGATCTACTACCACTTTATCATTGTGCATGATAATAGTGTTCGCGGTACCTAAATCTATGGCAATCTCTTGTGTAAGGAAACTAAATAATCTCATTGAAACTTAACTGAGTCTAACTTTTTATAAAAGCACAAATTTACAGTAATTCGTCGAATGAACTATTTATTTTTTCAAGTCCTATTTTATGCATTAAATTTATCAATTGAAATTAGTCATGGATTGAGATCTTATTCTCATTTATTTTCACGCTGCATCTAGCGGAATTGGCTTTTTAGCAGGTTTTATATCTGCAGCTTCAATCAAGGAAGGTCGAATTCATATCCTAGCGAGAATCCAATTTAATCACAGCATGGTATTAGAGATTCTTTTTTCAAGTATTGTGACCCTCCTTCCATCTCATTTAGGTCAATTTGTAATGGTTATAGGAGTTTTTAGTCTATATTGTGTTATCAGCGGAAGGCGCTGCCTGATGATTAAAAAGTCAGACTATCAGCCCAAAATAGTTACCTATAATGCCTATATTCTTACCCGCAATTAATTGCTTATGAAATAGTTATCATTTATTTTTCAAGGCCGAATAAACATAAATTTAACTGTATTTAGTAGTCTTAGGTATTCTGGCGGGTATCCGAGACTTAAATTCATTTAAAGATATGTACTAGCTTAAAGCAGATAGATATTAAGCATCATATTAATAATATTTTAGGAGGATTATATAGCTGCTTTGACTACTAATTTTAATAGTTAACTTTGTCCTTCCTTGCTGTTGGAACTGTTTTTCACCCAAGGTCACAGGTAGTATTTTGCCACCTATTATAATATGAAACTTATAAACAAACTATCTCAAACTTAATCTCTATATATTTAATATAAATAGATTGACCTGCGTCAGGTGTAAGAGAATGATAGAAAAAGTTTTGGGCGTTTTTTTTGACTAATTTTACTAAATATTAAACGGTATTAAGACTCCGATTGCAGATTAATTCTTAATTTTGTAGACTAAAAATATATTCATGTCCCTAGGATTTTACAAAGTACCTATAGCTAAAAACGACCCAGTGAGGTCATACGGAAAAAATAGCCCTGAGAGATCAGCTTTGCTCGCAGAAGTTCAGCGACTTAAAAGTCAAACCATAGACATCCCAATGGTTATAGGTGGCAAAGAAGTCACCACGTCAGAGAAAATAAAATTAACACCCCCGCATGAGCATAGTCATATACTAGGCCATGCTTCTAAAGGCACTGCGCAGCATGTGCAGGATGCGATTGATGCCGCATTAACCGCCAAGGAGAAATGGGCCGCTTTGCTATGGGAACAGCGTTTGGCAATATTTATGAAAGCGGGAGATCTACTCAGAACTAAATACAGAAACACTGTATTGGCTGCCACCATGCTAGCTCAGAGTAAAAATGTATTTCAAGCGGAAATAGATGCCGCTTGTGAGTTGATCGATTTCTTGCATTTCAATGTAGAATTCGCTGCTGAAATATATGGAGAGCAACCCTACAGCCCAGATGGCATGTGGAATAGACTTGAATATAGACCCCTCGAAGGATTTGTGTTGGCGGTTACTCCATTTAACTTTACGGCCATTGCAGGCAATTTACCCACGAGTGCAGCTATGATGGGAAATACTGTAGTTTGGAAATGTGCCAATACACAGATTTATTCTGCTCATTTTCTTATGAAGCTTTTTATGGAAGCAGGTATGCCAGATGGTGTCATCAATTTAGTTTTTTCAGGTGGAAAAGACGTCGGGGAGGTTTGTTTTAAACATCCTGATTTCGCAGGCGTTCATTTCACCGGATCTACTAGAGTATTCCAAGGAATGTGGAAAGCTATAGGAGACAATATTCAAACCTATAAAACATACCCACGAGTAGTAGGAGAAACGGGAGGAAAAGATTTCGTTTTCGCACACCCTGAAGCGGATGTACATGCATTTTCTACAGCTTTGACTAGAGGTGCTTTTGAGTACCAAGGCCAAAAATGTAGTGCTGCTTCGAGAGCCTATTGCCCTGCTTCATTATGGGATACAGTAAAAGCTAATCTCACCAGAGATTTGAAAGAAATTAAAATGGGAACTGTTGAAGACCCATCCAATTTTGTCAATGCGGTTATAGATGAAGCCTCATTTGATAATATTATCAATTATATAGAAGCGGCTAAAAAATCAAATGATGCTGAAGTCATTCTAGGCGGTGGTTATGACAAATCGAAAGGTTATTTCATAGAGCCTACTATCATCCTCGCTAAGAAACCTCAATACGCTTCTATGTGTGAAGAAATATTCGGGCCTGTATTGACGATCTATGTATACGAAGATGAAAAGTGGAGAGAAACTTTAAAAATAGCGGATGCCACATCGCCTTATGCTTTAACGGGAGCTATATTTTCACAATGCAGATATGCTATAGAAGAAATGACGGAAGCACTTAAAAATTCTGCTGGAAACTTTTACATCAATGACAAACCGACAGGAGCTGTAGTAGGTCAGCAACCATTCGGTGGCGCTAGAGCTAGCGGTACCAATGATAAAGCAGGTTCCAAACTCAATCTCCTCCGCTGGGTATCTGTCCGAACGATTAAAGAGACGTTTAATCCGCCGCATGATTATAAATATCCGTTTTTGGAAAACTAAATTACGTGCCCCAAAAGTGCAAAGGAAAATTGGAAGTCGCAAATTGCGACCTCCAATTTTTAAAATAACACTAGTTTATGAAACCAAATGAAGTTATTATAAATAAAATCTACTTGATTCGAGGTCAAAAAGTGATGCTCGACCGAGACTTGTCAGAACTTTATCAAGTTGAAACTAAAAGACTTAAAGAACAGGTTAAAAGAAACATAGGACGTTTTCCTGAAGATTTTATGTTTGAATTGACTAAAGAAGAATTTGAGAATTGGAGGTCGCAATTTGCGACCTCCAATTCCGAAAAAATGGGATTGAGATATTTGCCATTTGCTTTTACAGAACAAGGAGTTGCCATGCTATCAAGTGTGCTGAATAGCGAGCGTGCCATTCAAATGAATATTCAAATCATCCGAATATTTACTAAGATGAAAGAAATGGCATTGATGCATAGTGACATTTTACTAAAACTAGAATCTCTAGAAAAACAAGGCTCGAAACATAGTCAAGAAATTCAAGCTATCTTTAAGGCTTTAAAACAACTCGTCCAAACTCCGAAAATAGACGAAGAACGAGTGAGAATAGGATTCAAAAAAGATAAACTTAAAAAATAATGAAAAAAATACACATTATCGCCCTAATCATCATAGCTGTAGCAATAGGTTTCATATTTACCAAGAGTAATGAATACTCGACCTACGCAGATTTCAGCACGGCTATGGAAAATGAAAATTCTGAATATCATATCGTAGGTAGACTCAATAAATCCAAACCACAAATCTATGACCCGATAAAGGATGCCAATATTTTTGAATTTTATATGGTAGATGAAAAAGGGATAGAATCAAAAGTAATCTATAAAGGTACTAAGCCTGACGGTTTTGATCAAACAGAAAAAATAGTCGTAGCTGGAAATTATGATAAAAATCATTTTCATGCTAGTACTATTCTCATGAAATGTCCCAGTAAATACGTAGATGAGACGAAGGATGTCAAAGGTTGATTTGTCAATTTGCTAATTTAATAATAGTATAGGTGAAAATACCTAAGGCTCTAATGACTATTCTATTGCTATAT
>Ga0222712_10002250_pt1 | contig 22424 bp, 12 predicted proteins | sample C33_657DmetaG_FD_165043 | JGI IMG/M metagenome (GOLD analysis project Ga0222712, IMG submission 165043) | Estuarine water microbial communities from San Francisco Bay, California, United States - C33_657D | ecosystem: Environmental > Aquatic > Marine > Unclassified | place: USA: California... | reverse complement strand
TAAATTATTCGTTATTAACGAAGTAAGGAAGTATTAAGATGCCATTACCTAAAAAAATAAAAAAACATATTCCGTTAACAGAATCAAAAACTCTTTTACCAAGAAGACAGGAGTTAGTGAATAAGATAAATAAGGATGGGACTTATTTACCAAAATCTTTATTACATGCTGATTTAGATAGAGGATTTTTAGATTTTGTTAAAGACGAATTAAAAACTGTTGTTGACGGTAAAAAAATACCAACAATTGATATATTGGTTACAACTCAAAATTGGTCTCAGTTTACTGAAACTTGGAATCTACAAAATATTGACAAAAACGTTGAACCCCCATTCATAACAACGGTTAGAGTTCCTGAAGTTAAGTTTGGAACAAATCCTGCAGTTTTATATAATATTCCAAACAGAAGACAATACTTCTACGCTCAAGTACCAACTTGGGACGGACAAAGAAGTGGTATGGATATCTACAAGATTCCTCAACCTGTTCCTGTTGATATTAATTTTACGGTTAAAATTGTTTGTAATAGAATGAGAGAACTTAACGAGTTCAACAAAAACGTGATTGAAAAGTTCGCATCAAAACAAGCCTATCAAGTTATTAAGGGACATTATATTCCAATTGTTATGGGTAACATTTCTGACGAATCAGTTATGGAATTAGAAAAAAGAAAGTTTTATATTCAAAGTTACGAATTTACAATGTTGGGATTTTTAATTGATGAAAATGAATTTGAGGTTTCCCCAGCAATTTCACGAGTTTTACAAGTTGTTGAGTTTGATACAAGTGTTACTAAACGACAACCTAAGAAAGATATTTTTGAGGGGGGTAATGAATTGGAAGTTTTATTTGTTGTTGGTAATGATACTAATTCACAAGTATTTGATTATACAACAAATATTTTAATTGGGTCAACTATTAATGTTGAAAGTTTTGATGTGTTTATTAATAACGACTATTATGGTTCTGACTTAACGGAAGTTCAAATCAATACTAACGATAAACTAAAGATTGTTGTTACTAAACAAGATGATATGTTGGAGTCAACAATTAAGTTAATTAGTAACTTGATTTAATTCTCACCGTAGATATCGGGTTTTTCCTTGCACTTCTCAATTATCATTTTTTCTAAAAAACGATACATCTTAATACCATTCTTTTCACAATACGTCTTTAAGATATCATGAACCTCAATTGATATCTTTAAATTCTTAATCTTTTTTTCTTTGTTCTCCATAGTAGAAAAAAGGTAGAATTTATTCTACCCAATTTATAAATACTTACTATAAAGTAAAGTATTTTGGTTTTTTCTCTAATATTTATCAATAAAATAAATTAACAAGCTAAAAAGAAAAAAATAATGGCAACAAACAACAAAGTATTCGTATCTCCTGGAGTGTATACCTCTGAAGTTGATTTGAGTTTTGTGGCACAAAGTGTAGGTGTTACAACTTTAGGTATTGTTGGTGAGACTCTAAAAGGTCCCGCTTTCGAACCTATCTTTATCAGAAACTTCGATGAGTTTTCATCATATTTTGGAGGAACATCTCCTGAAAAATTCATAAACACTCAAATACCTAAATACGAAGCGTCTTATATCGCTAAATCTTATTTACAACAATCTAATCAATTGTTCGTAACAAGAGTATTAGGTTTGTCAGGTTATGATGCGGGACCGTCTTGGTCTATTACTACTAAAGCAAACGTTGACCCATCAACTGTAAACTTTTATTGTGAAAGTGCAACAACAATTGATTGTGTTACTGAATGTGTAGATATTAAAACAATCGAGGTTTCAATTGACTTTACGGGTTGTACTGATAGTACTTCAAGTATTTCATTTATCACACCTTCTCAAATCCCGTCAATGATTGCGGATAGACTTAATTTACCATATGAAAATTTTGATGGTTCAACATCAACATTATATGCTAACATGACAGGTCAAATTTTTGATATTATGAATGATGTTGACCCGTATACTGCGGAAACTGTTAACATTAATTATTATGGTACGATTGAATCAAGTGATTATAATTCATTATCAACACAATTTACAAATGAAACAAACGTATTGGGTGTTCCGAATGTAAGTTCTGATTTGGAAGATTATTCAGCACCTCAAAATGACCCTTGGTACTACGCTTTATTTGATAACTTAGGAAACTCTAATTATAGTGGTTACTCTTATTGGACTATTGTAACAGGTTTGACGGATATTACACCGACAACTACTACAACTAGTACATCAACAACTACAACAACAACTAATCCTTGTGCTACACCAACTTCAACAACAACAACTTCAACAACGACAGTTAAACCAACATATTGTTATTCAGGAACTGTGACTGGTAGAATTTATATCTACTCAGGTATGTCATTTACTGATTATGACGATTTAGTTGTTGCAACTTTACGTTCAAGAGGTTTAGCAACATATGGTAGTGATGACGGAGCGGTATATGAAGTATCAGGAGCTAGTGACGTACAAATGGTTTGTACTAACCAATATTCAGGTGTAACTAAAAATCCATACTCAACATTCGCATTGAATGTAACTAATAAAGATGGTCAACAATTTTTCTTCGAGACATCATTATCTAATTCTGATAGTAAATACTTACCAAAAGTATTTGGACAATCTAATTTTGCAAAACCAAAAGATGTTGTTCCATTATTTGTTGAGGAAAGATTCCAAGCATTATTAACATACGGTTATAGAAAAGGTTACATTAGAGGTCTAAGTTGTGAGTTAACCGCATTACCAAATGCAAGACAAGCAGTTGACCCAACATCAATCGCTTGGTATTTAGAAAAATATCAATCACCATCTTCACCTTGGGTTGTTTCTGAATTAAGAGGTACAAAAGTGTATAACTTATTTAGATTCACAACAATTGCTGATGGAGACGCGGCTAACGTTGAAGTAAAACTTTCAATCGCAAACATATCATTTAATAATGGAACATTTGATGTTCTTGTTAGAGATTTCTTTGACTCAGATAATAATCCTGTAGTTCTTGAGAAATTTACTAACTGTAGTATGGACCCTAACGATAATAGTTTTATCGCTAAGAAAATTGGTACTTTAGATGGTGAATACGCATTGAATTCAAAATATATCATGATTGAAATTAACGAGGACGCTCCTGTGGACGCATTACCTTGTGGATTTGAGGGATATAACTTTAGAGAGTATGCGGGTGTTAGACCTCCATTCCCAATCTATAAAGACAAATATGATTACCCAGGTGAGGTAGTTTATGACCCACCATTTGGTTTATCTTCAGGTGCAGATGATGCTATTAGAAGTGCAGGTGATAATGTTCGTAGAACTTATTTAGGTATTTCAGATACAATCGGTATTGACGTTGATTTCTTCACATACAAAGGTAAACAATTACCGTTAGATATTTGTACTGACGTTACAGGTGACGATTGGGCTTATAAAACAAGAGGTTTCCACATGGATATCAACGCAAGTGGTATCACAATCCCTAACGGATTCACAACAAGTGGTACACCAGCGTTCTATGTAGGTTCCGCACCATTTACTTCAGACCCTGATAATGAGTCTAACCCATATTATAGACTATATGCTCGTAAATTCTCTTTATTATGTCATGGAGGATTTGACGGATGGGATATCTATACTGAGCACAGAACAAATGCTGATAAATTCGTATTAGGTAAACAAGGTTATAGAAATGGAGCATGTCCTTCATTCAAATATCCAACGGCTACAGGATGGGGAGCGTTTAAACAGATTACAGTTGGAAACAACTCAACTGATTGGGCAAACACTGACTATTACGCTTACTTATTAGGACAACAAACATTCTCTAACCCTGAGGCGGTGAACATTAACGTATTCGTAACCCCTGGTATTGATTATGTTAACCATTCTAACTTAGTGGGTGACGCGATTGAGATGATTGAGTTTAACAGAGCTGACTCAGTTTATATCTGTACAACTCCTGACTACAACATGTTTGTACCTACAACAGGTAACCAATTGGATATGATTTACCCTCAAGAAGCGGTAGATAATTTGGAGACTGCAGGTATTGACTCTAACTATACTGCAACGTACTACCCATGGGTATTAACAAGAGATACTGTTAACAACACACAAATTTATCTTCCACCAACTGCGGAGGTAACTAGAAACTTAGCGTTGACAGATAATATCGCTTTCCCTTGGTTCGCTGCGGCGGGTTACACTCGTGGTATTGTAAACGCAATCAAAGCGAGAAAGAAACTTACTCAAGAAGATAGAGATACTCTATATAAAGGTAGAATCAACCCAATTGCAACCTTCTCAGATGTAGGTACAGTTATTTGGGGTAACAAAACTCTACAAATTAGAGAATCTGCACTTGACAGAATCAATGTTAGAAGATTGTTATTACAAGCTCGTAAATTGATTTCTGCAGTTTCTGTAAGACTATTGTTTGAACAAAACGACCAAAAAGTAAGACAAGATTTCTTAGACGCGGTTAACCCTATCTTAGATGCAATTAGAAGAGACAGAGGTTTATACGATTTCCGTGTAACAGTTTCTTCAGACACTGCTGACTTGGATAGAAACCAAATGACAGGTAAAATCTACATCAAACCAACTAAATCTCTTGAGTTCATAGACATTACGTTCTACATTACTCCAACAGGTGCATCGTTTGATAACATTTAAAAATAATTTCAGGACAAGTCGGTTAAAAAATCGGCTTGTCCTTATTTATTAATATGACAATGATAAGAAATAAAAGATTTATTAATGAAGGGTTAACTGAAGAAGGAACACCTGACATGAAGTATTACGCATTTGATTGGGATGACAATATTATGATTATGCCAACAAAAATCATTTTAAAAGATGATAATGGTAAGGAGGTAGGAATGTCAACCGAAGATTTTGCAGAATATAGAACTGAAATTGGTAAAGAACCTTTTGAATATGAAGGACATACGATTGTTGGTTTTGCTGAAGAACCTTTTAGATACTTCGGTGTAAAAGGGGACAAACAATTTATTGTTGATTCTTTAACCGCAAACCCAGGACCTGCTTGGAATGACTTTGTGGAAGCCGTTAATAACGGGTCAATCTTCTCAATTATCACCGCAAGAGGACACACCCCAAGTGTATTAAAGGAAGCAATTTATAACCTCATCATTTCAAACCGTAATGGACTATCTTCAAAAGAGTTGGTTAAAAATTTAGAAAAATATCGTGATTTAGCGGACCAAGAAAATACGTCTCCAAAAGAAATGATTCGTGAATACTTGGACCTATGTAAATATCATCCTGTAAGTTATGGTGAAGGTTCGGCGACAAATCCTGAAGAAGGTAAAGTTAAAGCGATGAAAGAATTTATTAGTTACATTAAAGAAATTTCAACAGAACTTAATAAAAAGGCATATTTAAAGAATAAAGTATCTAATAGATTTGTATTACCTATAATTGGATTTTCAGATGATGATATAAGAAATGTAGAAACAATGAGAAAGAATTTTGATAAAGAAGACTTAAACATTTATCATACTAGTAAAGAAGGTAAAAAGAATTACTAGGACTGGACTAGTAGAAGATTAAAATTAAAAAAATAAAAGTAAAGAGAAAAAATTTCATCTCGATATATTTATAAATAAAATAAACAAAAAAACAAAAAAACAATACAATGGCTGATTTACTAATGAAAATGCCGATTCCTTACGAACCGAAGAGACAAAATAGGTTCATCCTTCGTTTCCCATCTACTTTGGGAATTAACGAATGGTTCGTAGAATCAACATCAAGACCACATATAACAATTAACCCAGTTGAAATCCCGTTCCTAAATACTTCAACGTATGTTGCAGGACGATTTACTTGGGGAACTATTAACGCTAAATTCCGTGACCCTATCGGACCTTCTGCATCACAAGCCCTAATGGAATGGGTACGTTTATGTGCTGAGTCTGTAACAGGTCGTATGGGTTATGCTGCGGGTTATAAGAAAAACGTTGACCTTGAGATGTTAGACCCAACAGGTGTTGTTGTGGAAAAATGGATTATGGAAGGTACTTTTTTATCTGACGTTAACTTTGATACTTTAGCTTACAACACAGACGCGATTGCGAGTATTACCGCAACACTACGTATGGACCGTTGTATTTTAGTTTACTAATTTTTGTTTTATTATTATAAATGAATCCTGTGCAGAAATGTACGGGATTTTTTTTTGTAAAAAAAGTATTCTCTTTATAAAAAACAAAGGTAAACTATATTTTATAATAAAACAAACATATTATGGACCAAGATTTAATTAAAGCTGGAACCGAAGGGTTTAGTCTACCACATGACGTTGTAGGATTACCCACAGGAGGTGTATTTTACAAATCAAAAAAGAAATCTGTTAAAGTGGGTTATCTAACCGCGAATGATGAAAATATATTATTAGGGGCTGCTCAAAACGCAAATACTGATGTGATTCTTTCGTTACTTAGAAATAAACTATACGAAACCGACATTAGACCTGATGAACTTTTGAATGGTGATATTGAAGCGTTAATGATTTATCTAAGAAATACATCATTTGGACCTGAGTACAATGTTACTTTAACCGACCCTAAGACAGGGAAACCATTTACTTCAACAATCATCTTAGATGAATTGAATATTAAACAGTGTGAGTTTAAACCTGATGATAACGGTTTATTTACTACTAAATTACCTAAAACAGGTGTGACCGTTAAACTTAAACCATTAACCTATGGTGAGGTTATGGAATTGGGTAAAATGGCAGACCAATACCCCGCAGGTAGAGTTGCACCAACTGTAACTTGGAGATTGAATAAACAAATTCAAGAGGTTGACGGTACTACTGATAAAGGACAAATTGCAATGTTTATTGAAGCATTACCAATTATGGACTCAAAGTATATCCGTAAATTTATGAAAGATAATGAACCGTCTTTAGACCTAACAAAAACACTACAAGCCCCGTCTGGAGAATTGGTAACCTTTGAAGTTGCCTTTGGGGTGGAATTTTTTCGGCCTTTCTTCTAATTACCGACAATATCTTATTGAGGAGTATTACCTAATGGCGAAGTTTCTCAGAACATCATATTCTGATTTTCACATTATGCCGACCTATATGAGAAAATTTCTTATTGATAAAATCATAGAACATAACACACCCAAAAATTAATTTAAAAAAGGGGTGTGTTATGTATTTATAATAAAACAACTTAAATGGCGGATTCAGGTGGTACTATAAATGATATAAAATCTTACACTAGTAATTTACTTAGTGAGTTTAAGACTGCGTTCATGTCTAACTTTGACGTATCTGAAATTAAAAAAGCGATAGATGAGGTTGATACTAAGGCAACTGATGTAATAAAAACATTTGGTCAAGGTAGAGAACAAATTGTTGCGATTAAAGCGGCGATGGCAGATGCGGTGACAAGTGTCACTGCGTTAGGTGGAGGTTTTTCTGATATTGCAAAAATACAAACTGATATTAGTAGTACTTTGAATAGAAATCTTATTCTTAGTTCTGAATCCTATGAAAAAGTCTATGCTTTAAGTAAAGTTTTAGGTGAGGAAAACACTAAACTAATGGTTGCGGGTTTTAAAGATGCGGGATACTCTGCCTACCAAGCGGCTGGTCAAATGGAAAAAGTTGTTAATACCGCAAGAGAAATCGGAGTGAATGCAACCGCGGTTTCCTCACAAGTCCTTAGTAATATGGACATGTTAAACAAATACACATTCCAAGGAGGTGTTGAAGGTTTAGCAAAAATGGCGGCTCAAGCGGTTAATTTACGAATCACGGTTAAAGATATACAAGGGGCGATGGATAAAGCGTTTAATCCTGAGTCAGCAATTGATATGGCGGCGTCACTACAAAGATTAGGTGTTGCTCAAGGAGATTTATTAGACCCATTAAGATTAATGGATTTGGCACAAAATGACCCTACAGAATTAATGAATCAAATTGGAGAAATGTCCCAACAATTTGTCCAACTTAATAAAGACGGTCATTTTGAAATTATGCCAGGTGCTAAAAGACAATTGATGGAGATTGAAAAAGAAATGGGATTAACGACAGGTAGTTTATCAAAAATGGCTTTAAGTTCCGCTGAATTAGATGATAAAATGTCTAAAATTAGATTCCCTGAATTTGCAACAAAAGAACAACAACAGTTAATCGCCAATATGGCTGAGATGGACACCAATGGTGAATATAAAATAACAATGACTGATGAAAAAGGTGAAAAAGTTACAAAATCAATTACCGAGATTAATCCTTCAGATATTGAAAAATTAAAAGAAGCTTCTGCACCAAAGAGTATGGAAGATTTGGCCAAAGACTCATTAACCACACAACAATCTATGGATGCGAGTCTTAAAACTTTAGCAGGTAGAACAGGATACGCATTAGCGGGTACTAAAAGTATTACCGATGCTCAAAACGCAGGTAGAGAAGTATATTCAAAAATCCCAAAAATACCTGGAGAATCATTTTCAGTTAAAGGATTACGAGAGAATATGGGTGGAGGTTTAGATAATTTCATAAAGGCAATTGGTGATGGTAAACCTATGGAAGCCCTTATGGGTGCGGCTTCAGGAACCGCAAAATTTTTAGATACCGCTTTTAAAGAATCATTTGAAAATACTAAAAAAGTTATTGATGAATTAGGTAATTCAACAAACCCTGTAATAACTGCGTTTGAAAAAATTGGTAAAACTGCGGTTAATGCGGTTGCGGAACATGAACACATAAAAGTTAATGACTTTACAATTGAGACACATCCTGAAGATAAATTAGTAATGGCGGGAGGAACCAACCTTGACGGAAATAAAAATTCAGGGAGTTCAAATCAAACCAATACTAAAACAACCGCAGATATTAATTTAAATATTAAGATTGAAGCACCGTCAAATATAGATACTGCTCAACTAATGTTGGCCTTCAATGACCAATCAGTTAGACAACAAATGATTAGTGCATTCCAAAAAGGTCTGAGTGATAGTAATGGTTCAGGTCCTTTAAACCCTATTGAAGCAAGAAAACAAATGATGAATCTTGGTAATATGGCGTAAAAATAAAGATGAAACCTATTTATAAATAAAAAGTAATACATGACAGGGAGTACATTATCTTTCACATCATCCGCAAGTTTTAGAGATAGTTTACTATCTAAGAATTTGACACCATATACCGTTACAGGTGTATACACTCCACCTGCGGGTCCTATTAGTTATGAGATAGTTCAAAATGTCTCAGAAGTGATTGATTCCCCTGATAGTTTAATAAGTGATGACCCTTTTGCACAACAACTATATCCATTAAATGAATATGGTCCTGAAGGGGGTTATAACTTAAATATTACTTATAACAATCCGCCATTACCCGTCAATTCAAACCAAGGAGAATATAGCCCTAACGATACTGTTTTAGATTTAGTTAATGAATTCTATATTGATGCGGGATATCTTGAAAATAGATATGGACCTGATGGAGGATTTAAAGATATGGTTATTATTGATAGTATTCAAAATAACAATAAGATTTACCAACCATATTGGAACCCACCAACATTTGTACCTTCGTTATATACTCCATTTGAAATTCTAACGTCAACTACACCTGTTGGTTCTGACGGACCGTTATCTCAGGATTCTTATCTTGCTAAGATAGGTGCGATAACATTAAAAAGTTTATTTGAGGATAGAATCGCTCTTGAAATTTATCAACATACCATTGGTGCGGTTAACTTACAATCATTACAAGACCCGTTTGAAGCGAGTCTATTAGTTACAGGACAACAACCTTTAATATATAAGAATTGGAAAATTACGGTTCCTGAAAATCCTGTCTTTGCGGCAGTTGATTTAGCGACAAGATTAGCAGGTGCGTATTGGCCTGTTTCACCAATTCCTGGCGATTATTTTGATGAGAATGATTTGAATAGTCAAACACCACAAACATCAAACGCGTTAAACGTAACAAATCAATTAACAGGAGGATTCTTAGGTCCTATTTTAAATAAGACGAGAAACCCATCGGAAATATTCATTGCTAATACAGGTAACGGACAAAGGTCTGCATTATTCGCGAACATTGATTATAATAGATATAAACCAGGTTATGAGAAAAGTTTTGGTGGTTTATTAGGTGTCGGACAAGCGTTACTTAATCTAACAGTTAATTTAATTAACCCTGACAATGGAACACTTGTTGGTGGTTACTATGTTGGTAGTAAAAATGCTGAACCGTCAACAATTACTTCACCTTCCAATCAAATTCCTGTTGACCCATTTGGAAAACAAGTTCAGACACCTGTTTACGGACCGTCTGAATTAGGTATTTTATTTGAGGGTAATGAAAAACAAATTAACTTTGGTCTTGCGGGTAAATCATCAAGTGATAGTGGAGGTATTGACGGACAATTTGTTTGGGTTTCACCTAAGTATAAAGACAATGCAGGGTTTCACGCAACCCCTGGAGGTGGTTCAGGAAGTATGGACCAAGAGTTTAATCAGATTAGTTCAAATTACCTAAAAAACGAATCGACAAACATCACATTCAAACAATCATCAATCCTTGACCAAACTCAAAGATTAGTTGATTCTGCGGATAATGTTTCAGGTATCAATAGACTAAAACACGTTGGTAACGCAATCAATCAAGTCAGTAAAGTATTCAATGATGGTTATAAAGAAATGACCAAAGGTTCTCAAGTATTGTCTTATACTGATAATACAACAGGGGGTGAAGTTGGTATTGAATATTGTAGAGTTTTCACAAAAGATACTCCGTACTACACTTATGCTGACTTACAAAAAACTGATGGTATTACTACTTCAGGAAGAAGATTTACAAATTCAGTATTTGATAATACATATAATTTGAACATAGCACCATTAAAAAATCCTGGCTCAACAAATATTGTTGCTGATGGACCTAATGGTATTGGTGGTTACGCTAAAAAATATATGTTCTCACTTGAGAACTTAGCATGGAGAACATCAAGTAGGCCTGGGTTTACTTATGATGAATTGCCAGTATGTGAAAAAGGACCGAATGGTGGTAGAGTTATGTGGTTCCCACCATATGATGTTAAATTTAACGAGACAAGTTCACCGTCCTTCCAAGGAACCGATTTCTTAGGAAGACCTGAACCTATTTACACATACAAAAGTACTTCAAGAACAGGAACACTTTCTTGGAAAATGATTGTTGACCACCCTTCAGTTATGAATATTGTGGTTGAAAAACAATTAAAAGGGCAAAATAAAGAAAGAATTAACTCAATCATTGATTCGTTTTTCGCGGGTTGTGTTAAGTTTGACATTTATGAGTTAGCTAAGAAATTTAATACAATTCCTGTTAAGGATTTATATACTTACCAAGAAATATTAAATAACCCAAGATTAACTGATGAAGAATTGGCGGGAATTAATAAATCAATTCCTAAAGAAAATACAGATACTAGTGGGGATAATCAAAACACTAATACAGGTAGTAAAACCACTGAAGACACTACAGGGGATAGTTTTATTAATACATTTAAAGAATTAGCATTTTATTTTCATAATGATAGACCTGACCCTAATACTAATAGTACTGTCTCAAGTCTGTCTTACGACCAAACGTTTGGTCCTTATGAGGCGTTATTACCAACATATGTAACTAAAGCAAATACGTTATTTAGTGAAACTGCAACTTTTTGTAAAAAGACAGGTAATGTAATCGGAACAAGTGGTGATGCTAAAAAGAATATTGATTTAGGTGAAACTTATGACGTTTATTGTAAAAATGCGAAACCTGTTGAGGACTTTTTTAATAAAGTAGTTAAGTCCAATTATAATAAAATTGCTAATGACGATGAAAACTTCATTAAAAAGGCTTATGAAATAATCAACGATAAAAAAGGTGAGATAACTGTAACTTTAATTGGTTCGGCGTCCGCACCCGCACAAGAAAACTACAATAAAAATCTGTCCCAAAGAAGAATTGATTCTGTTAAGAAGTTTTTCAAAACATTCAAAACTAAAGACGGTATTGGTATTGGAGATTTTATTGATAAAAAATTCTTTATTAAGTCAGAACCTGGTAATGGTGAAAATATTGTAATACCAAAAGGTGAATTAGGTATTGGTTTTGAAGTTGATTGTACTATAGACATTTCAGGAGGTACTGCGAACTTTAGTGACAATAAGTCGGCGGATGTTTACTCTGTAAACGCCATGGCTTGTAGACGAGTTAAATTTTCAGAAATTAAAGTTACTATCCCACCAATAGTTGAACCTGTTGTTCCTGAAGTACCAAAAGAAATACAAACAATTAATGTTGATGTGCCAAAACCTGCACCAACAGTCGAATATGTTCAAAAGTTAAAAGAGGGTATCAGTAAAAAAATATTAAGAAATTTATTATCTGAGTGTGATTATTTTGAAGTCATTAAGGAAGAAACCCCAATGATTTACGACTCGTTTAAAGAGAAAATTAGATACTTTAACCCTGCGTTCCACTCAACTACACCTGAAGGTTTAAACGCTCGTTTAACGTTCTTAAATCAATGTGTTAGGCCTGGAGAAACAATACCAACAATTGGTACTGATGGAAAACCAAAATATAATGATGCGGTTAATACCTCATTCGGAGCACCTCCCGTATTAGTATTGAGATTAGGTGATTTTATTAACACTAAAATTATCCCTACGGCATTGTCATTTACTTATGACCCGTTAATGTTAGACCTAAACCCTGAAGGTATCGGTATCCAACCAATGATTGCAAGTGTTAGTTTGTCCTTCAACATTATTGGTGGTATGGGATTAAAAGAGCCTGTAGAACAATTACAAAACGCATTATCGTTTAACTATTATGCGAATACTGAAATATACGATGAAAGAGCGGTTTGGACTGAAGATACGTCTGCGTTAGATAAACAAGTTGTTGACGCGATTTTAGCGTCTCAAACACCTGCAACTACTAAAGACGTTACTAATCCACAAACAAATAATGGAGGTACTACCATTGGTGAGATAATAACTAACATTCCTATAACAAGTGGTCAAACAGGCGAGATTAGTTACCAAAAAATTATGGATAGTCTATTAACGGAGACTAAAAATTATTTTGAAATAGTAACCAATAAATTAGAAAGCGTTAATTCAAGTTATAATTACGGAGTGGTTCAAATGTTGAACTATAATAGACAATTTAATTTAGGTACTATTAGTGGTCAAACACCTTTCACTACTGAAAGACCTGTTGAAATTTATGGTAAATCAAATTATGTGGATAAGAATAGTGATTTGATTAAAAATCAATTTACTAATGCTATTAATGATATTAACGGTACTACAAACCCAATAATTAAAAAATTATTATCATATCAATTCCCCGATAATGTCATAAGAGATGTTAGAACAAATATGATATTCTATATTAATAACTTGGAAAATACATTTTCAAATGGAATCGCAACTGCAATACAGGAGGTAGTTACGTTTGAACAAAATTACGTGCAAATTATTAGAAAAATTGATTTGGTAATGGATTTAACCGATGGTAAAATTTTGGATACTAATCTACCGAGAGTCTACAACTTAAGTGGGACAACTCAAGTAAGTGACTCAAGTAAAACGGGAGATAATCCACCATCAACAACCTTTATTGAATTAGGTAATGACTATTTTACGTTAAATAAGGCGACAACAATGTTTAACGACTTATTACGTAGTGATGATTATCAAATAGCATTTAATACTAACACATATGGAGAAAATGGGACCTTCAAAGTCCTAAACAGTGATTTATTCCCATCATCGGGAGATACTACATTCTTCTTTATTATGGCAAGAATTCTTTCTGACAAAAATAAAAAAGATGAATTTATTAACTATGTTATTAAAGGTACTTTAGTTAATGTAACAACACCTGTTAAATTAAAAAATAAATTTGAAAAAATTGTTGATGATTTATCTGATGATTACAAAAAAGAATTAAAAGATGAAGAAAAAATGTTTGATAAATTAAAGAAAGAACCTGTTTATAAAAATTTAACTAATGGTATTGAGGATACTATGTACCCTAAAGGTAAGACAAGAAAATTTGAATATAGTACAGTGCCAAATCCTGCAACGGAGGCGACCCAAAAACAAAAAATATCTGATTTATATAAATCAATTAATGTAGACCCAAAAGTTGAGACTTATAAAGGTAAAATTAAATTCACATAATAATGGCAAAACAAAATTATAATAGATATAGTGATTTTATTATTGATGGACAACAAACAATTGTACCATATATTACATTACCTACCAAATCTACGGATAAGAGATATATTTATAAAGTTGGTCAGTCTAGAATGGATAAAGTATCCCAACAATACTATAGTTCCCCAACATTTGGATGGTTAATTATGCAGGCAAACCCAATATACGGAGGACAAGAATGGAATATTCCTGATGGTGCTATCTTGACAATTCCATTTCCTTTAGTAGCTTCTTTACAGGACTATAAAAATCAATTAGATACCCATTTCTTCTATTATGGTAGGTAATCAACCAGAAAATATATTAGTAGAGTTTGACTATAACAACATTACAGTAATTGACCCCAACAAAGTTGTGGACGAATTCGGTGTTGCTAAAGAAAGACATGTTAACCAAGAGGACTTGGTTATGTACGCCAATTTGGAATGTAAAGTTATTCCAAGAACTAAACTATCAGTTGGTACTGCGAACAATGATGCGATTCAGACAATCTCTGTAGCATCTATGAATTTCCTAAAACCTGGTGGTAAAACATTTTTAGATAACGCTTACACCGATGAATTTACGGGTGAGAATTCTATTAAAGGTGAAGGTGTAAATCAACCAAAACAAACTTCAGTATCTAATCCTAAGAAAGATAATGATTTCTTCATTAGACAAACAATAAATTCAGGTGGTAAGCCAGGTGCGACTGATAATGGATTATTAGGTATTACAAGTATCACTATTAAACAAAACACATCGTTCATGTCAACAATTACTGTTGAGATGGAAGACGTTAAAGGTCGTGCGTTATTTGAGGCGGGTGATAATTCACCATATGCGGCGTTTTTTAATTTACCCTATCCTTTATTTTATTTAACGGTTAAAGGTTATTATGGTAAAGCGGTTAGGTTACCGATTATGTTACAGAATTTTACTTCACGATACAATACAGGTTCAGGTAACTTCCATATTACTTTGACATTTTTAACTTACAAATATACAATCCTAAGTGAAGTTCCTATGGGGTATTTGGTTGCTGCGCCACACATGTATAAATCAAGAGTAAAGATTCAAACAACAAGTGGTAATGCAAGTCAATTCTCTAATGTTAATGATACAATCTATGAAAGAGGTTATCAGAAGATTAAAGAAATGTATAGTGAGTACAAAACTAAAGGATTAATCCCTGATGATTTCCCTGAGATTACTCTTGTCCAAATGCAGAACAGAATTGAAAATTTCATTAAAAATATTTTAGATTCTTTTACTAAACAAAACTTAGACCCTTTAAGTCACGTTGACGAATACCAAAAAATATTAATAGAATACGGTAAAGATGTTTATTATGCTGCTGGTACATCATGGTTTGATAAGTACATGGATAAGACTAATTATTACGTTTTAAAAAATACAACAGGGAGTAATAACGACCAAATTAAAATATATAGTTTCAAACCTGAGATTAAAACGTCAAAACAAAGAGAAGACGCAAAATCGGAATTAAAAAGTATTTTAGAAAAATATAACAAACGTTTAAATGAAAATGAAACTGTTGGTAAAAATGGTAAATATAAAATTGATGGGAAAGAAACACCTTGTCAAATTGTGTGTGACATCAATTATGAGATTTTCCCTATTGAGATACAATCTACTGACGTTGATTTAAAAGAGACATTTAAACAAAAAAATAAAGACAAGGAACCTACCGATGCTGAGTTATTGGAATTACAAGCTAATTTAGAAAAAAACAATATTTTTAACAGTGGAGAGGTGGTTGAGAAAGATGGTAAAAAACAACCAATCTACACATATTATATTTTTGAAGGAACTAAAAAGTTTACGGATAAATTAGATAAACTTTCAAAAGACTTAAAAACTAAAAGAGAAGAGATTGAAGTTAGATTAACCGAAGCCCTTTCAAGATTATTACAAAGTAAAGATAGTGGTATTGGTTTTGTCCCAAACATCAGAAACGTATTGGCAGTTATTTTTGCAAATGGTGAAGCGTTTTTACGAATGATGGATGATGTTCACACATCCGCATGGGAACAGAGAGACAACAAGTATAGAAAAGAAGTTATATTTGACAAACAAATTGCGGGAGCATCTGCCGATAATATAACTTCAGGTGATAGTAATAAACAACCTGTATACCCATGGCCACAATTAATTGTTGAGACTGCGGGTGAGGATGGACATGAGAAATATGAGATAACTTACCCTGGTGACCCAAAGATTATTAATAGAAGTAAGGGTTATTTATTTAACGTTTGGCCTGAAATTGAGTTCGTTGAGGAATTTATTAAAGGACTTACGGAAAGAACTTTACCCCCTGCGGACCCAACTGCGACTTCAAACGAATTAGTTCAAAGTGAAAGAATCTCTATTGATGCTATTGAGTTCCCAATAGGTAATTGGGTTTATGGTAATAAAGAAGAAGTTAAATTTTTCTTTGAGATTTATGAAAGAGTTATTTTAAATTCTTATTACTCAAGATTCTCAAGAAGTAATAGTTTTGTTAGTGATTCAGATAAAATCAGTAACTTAATTGCTGAGGCGGAAAAAAGTAACATTGTTAAAAGTCTATCTAATGATAACCCATTCATCATCCAAAAGTTAAAACAGTATGGATTTAATGCGAGTAATTTTGCAACAATCCTAAGACAGTTTTCAAATGGAGGATTAGGTGAGAGTTGGCAGAATTATATCAGAGGTATTTTTAATACCCCATATATCAAAAATTTAGTTAATAATAGTAGTTTTGAATTTATAAATTACAATGTTATTAGTAGTGCTTCGGCACAACCATTAGTTTCATTACCAAATGAAACCGACATGTCAGAATATGTTTCGGGGTCGACAACATCTAATAAATTTGATTTGGCGGATACTTTTCCGTTCACTAATAAAAATTGGGACAGTATGTATTTGGCAAATGGAACGACAATATTAGATGCTAATGGTTCTCTTGACACTAGAAAAACTTTAAAGTACGACCAAAATATTAAATCTATAACAAGTAATGTTGGGAGTAATACCAATGAAATTAGACCGATAACTAACTTTGTTTATTTATCAAGTCAAGTACCAAATGTAACTAACGAAACTAATCTAAAAGAATTTTATAATAGTAGAGATTTTGGAAGTCAGTTAATTACCGAAGGTAATGTTAGGTATTACGATTATAGTGGTTTGGTGAATAATAATCAAACAACATCTGTTTTGAACACCCCTTATTTTGTTAATTCAATTCAAGAAGGGGTTAAGAATTTTAGAAATAATGATGAACACCCATTTGCGTCATCTGCTTACTTATTTATTAATAGTTTACCGTTAGGAACTTTAAGAGAGAAGTATAAGACGTATAGTGATGGTGCAACAACCGATTTAGATTATATTTTTGCAACCCTTAAAAAATTCGGAGCGATTCATAAAATACCATATGCTTGGATTTTAAAAATTGGTTCCGTTTGGTATCGTTATAAGAAATATATTGAAGAAGGTGTTGATATCTTGGATAAATCATGGTCAGGATTTAGTTACACAACCAACTTTGACCCCGTAACAAGTGCAAATACTCGTAATTATGGATTAATCATAAATGGGGCTCCGATTGATATTGTATTACAAAAAGATACTACAATAGGTTCTGAATTATCTACCCTAATCAATGTTGGTTTTTACCCAAAATTAATTAATGATTTTAATGTATTCTACCAAGGATATGAAGTATTTTCAGGGTATACCGATACACTAATACAATCAGGGATATCCTCAGGGGTATCAATCAATTATGTTGATGATGCGATTATTAATCTATCTGAAGGATTTGACCCTGCGGTCCCACTTAGGGATTTAAGAGTTATTCCTTGGTCGGTAACGGTTGATACTGTTGACGGCAATTATACGTATATTATGCCGTCCGAAGGTTCTGTATTAAATCAAACATTAAATGAATGTTTTGAAAATGGGAAACTTAAATTTGAAGTTAATTCTAATCAAGCGATGTATGACGGTTCTATCAGATTATTCTGGGGATTACCTAACTATGGTTATTTTGATAATTCAAAACTTAGTAAACCATCACCATTTGCTTACATGAAACAAATTTTTTCAGGTCAGAGTAAACAAGAGAACTTTTCAATTAACGGGACTGATAGTGAATATTCGAAAATTAGTGAAATGTTATCAGTGTTTGAAAAATCAGTATTGGATGAGTTTGAGACAGTGTTTTTAAATTTCTCAAAGTCAGTTTACGATTATTCACCTGATACGATAACAAATAGTTCATCACAAAATGATGTGATAGCAAGTGCGTTAGGTGTTAGCCCAACAGATGTTAACACCAGTAGTGATACGAGTGGTGTCGTTACAGATACTGAAAAAACCTTTAAAAACTTCCAAATGTTATTTAGAAGTTTAATGAAAACACCAAAAGTTACAGGTGAAACAGGGACTGACATTGTAAACAAAATACAAAATGCTCAAGTAACTAATGTTACAAATGTTTTAAAACAATTCTTAAATTATGATGTTGTGTTCAAATATGGTAACCCTTCATTTTACGATAAGAAATTGTTTTATACTTTCTCATCATTACCGTTAACAGAACCATATACTTGGGAAAGTTATAATTCGTTCACACCTGGTTCAGTTCCTACTAATGGTGGTGGTGTTACATTAACGACTTCTAAAACTAACTATCCGAATGAATGGATTGCGTTACAAACATACGTAGGTTTTTCGGAAATACCTGAATTAGTTTACGATAATAATGGGTCATATATTACAGACTTTTTTGTTGATTTGGATGTTGCATTTACAGTTGATAATATTAAATTGTTCGCACCAATTGTTAAAATTTATGCGACTCAGAAGTTAAATCAATTTCAACCAAACCCAATTCCCGCACCTGAACCACCTATAAACTCACCTAGTGAAGTTTTTTCAGTCACAAAATTGTTGAGTGGTGATACAATTACGATTAGAAAAGAAGCGTTAAAAAAAGTTGCTTATTTATCTAATAGTGCTGGAGTTATTTTGTACGAAAGTTTACCACAATCATTCCCACCAACAAGTGCTTATACTCAAACATTAATAAATGAGACAATTATTGTTGTTTACGGTTCATTGGCGATTAACCCAACTGACCCACAATTTATTGTTAGTACAGTATTTACACCTCAACCACAATATCCACAAGTACCAAACCCGAATTCAAAACAAGGACAAAGTGCGTTTTATACCTCAATGACAAATTACCTATTAGACATTAATAATTTCCAAGCTAAAATCATTAATAACTTGATACCTAAATTACAATTGGCGTTACCTGACACTAACACAGTTGCTGACTCACAAGTTCAGTCTAATTTACAAGGTGACCAATCTAAAGTTGAATTATGGGAAACATTTAAAGCTTTGAATGACAAATGGATATCAGGTAATGATTTTAAAACTAAAACATTATTTGAAGATGTTTTATTATTGGATAGAGCAAGTAGAAATGTTGGTGACAAGATTTTAGTAGATATCTACAAATTAAAAGATAGATTACTTAATATACCTGTTAAGGCATCAATGTTATCTTTCGTACAAAGTATTTTAATTGAGAATCATTTTGTTGTGATGAATATCCCTTCATATGTTAATTTCTATAATGTACAAGATGCGGTTAAAAACCCAAAACCAAGAATTGAGGGGACTACTGAATTTGCAAACACTATGTTTGGAACACATTTAAATGTTGACTATAGAGATTCATCTTCTAAAATGGTTTGTTTCTATGGAGGTAAACCAAGTGAACAATTGGATTTAAAAAACAATGTTGATTATAGATATAGAAACGACGCATTTGATTTACGTAGAGCAAGTGATAACCCATTGATAGAAAACCAAATTGGTAAAACAGATTGGGATAAATCAAATAAAGTTGTTGGTTTTAATGTTGACATTGGAGTTCAAAATCAACAGATATTTAAAAGTTTTTCTGTTGACCAAAGTGCGGGTAAAGCAACTGCGGAATCTTTAGAGGTGATAAATCAAATGGCGAACCAAGCGGGAGGTAGGGGAGGAACTACTCAAAACACTTCACTATATAATCTTTATAAAAATAGAAGTTACGGTTGTCAGATAACCATGTTAGGGAATGCTATGATACAACCAACTATGTACTTCAACTTAAGACACGTCCCTATGTTTAGTGGTCCTTACATGATTCTTTCTGTTGACCATAGTATAACACCTGGTAATTTTGAAACTTATATCACAGGTATTAGACAACCTATCGCATCTTTACCTAAGATTGATAATTATATCCAATCACTTAGAACTAATTTATTACAATCAATTGTTGAGAAAAATAAAGAAGTTAAGTCACAAACAACAAAAGACTCAAAAGGAAATGTTGTATCTCAACAAAATAAAGTAACATCAAATGCTAATGGAGGGAAAGAAGTGACTCAAGTCCAATCTTGTGTTCCGTCAAATTCATATAATAGATTTGTTAATATTACACCGACAAATACTAAAGCAACATTTAAAGAAGCGTTGAGTATAATAAAAAGTCAAATAACCGCTTCAGGAATTTCTGACGATGGTAAATTAAAATATTGTGTCTTCGCGGCGTTGTTCTTGGAGTCTAGTACTACAACAGGTTTAGAGTCATATGAAAACAATTTTGCGGGTATAGATTTATCACAATCATGGGGAACCTCATCAAGATATTTTAACGGTAATGAACAATTCTTCTGTTTGAAATCGGACACAACTACTTTACCCTACGCGGTTTTTGATGACTTATCAAATAATGTTAGATTGTTAATTGAAAGATGGAAAGATAGGATGGGTAATGTTGCAAATAGTACGACTAAAGAAATTACTAAATTTTGGATACTTAATTTTGGGGCTAATCAAAACCAATCAAATGTGTACACATCAATGGACCCGACAAAATTATCTAATATTGAATCTAAAGTACAAAAGTCAATTGACACTGTAAAATCATTAGAATTGATTACCCCTTAATAGTTATTTGGGAGAAGAAATTTTTAATAGAATAATGATATTTATATAAAAAGAGAAATTATGAACACAAAATTAATTTTAGATAACTACTTGGGTAAAAGTACTAGAACCACTGAGAAAGATATGGGTAATGGTAATAAACAAGTATGTGACTTAGATACAGGTGATTGTTATACAATCAGAATGAAAGACGGTCTTATTGAAAGAGTGGACAACACTATGTCCCAAAATAAAAAAATCCAAGTTGAAACAACTACAGGAGTAAAACAATTATTAAATGGATAAGAAAATGAAAGTAGATGTTAGAATCTTAAATGAAGTTATGAGATATAATAAAATTAATCAATATATTTCAGAACAAGACGCCACGTTACCTCCACCACCCGATGCAGGTGCGTTACCTCCACCACCCGATGCGGGAGCATTACCCCCTGCACCTGATGCGGGAGCGGTTCCACCTCCAGCACCTGGTGCTACGGGGGCGGAAACACCACCTGAAACAATTGATGTCGCAAATGACCCTGATGTTGAAAAAGTTGGTGAAGAAGATAAAGAAAAAGGAGGGACTCAAGAAATTGAAATTACTGATTTAGTTAAATCTCAAAAAAACGCTGAGAAAAAACAAGAAGAGTATTTTGATAACTTGTTTAAACACTTAGATGATTTAGAAAATAAATTATCTAATATGGATACGATAGTTAACCAACTTAATAGTTTGGAAGCTAAAGTTGAAAAAATGAGACCAAGAACACCTGAAGAAAAATTAGAATTAAGAAGTTTAGATTCAGGACCTTATAATCAAAAATTGAGTGATTTTTTTGAGGATAAGCAAGAAGATATGGAAAAGTCAGGAAAAAATGAATATATTTTAACTCAAGACGATGTTGAAAGTTATTCCCCTGGGGACATCAAAAAAAGTTTCAGAGATTTTGGAACAGATGACTCAGCACTTGATTCATTCCAAACAATTAGGTAAAAGAACGGTCCTAATGGACCGTTTTTTATCTTACAAAATATTTGACAAAACAAAGGCTGACACTTATACTTAGTAAACAATTAAAACATAAATAACATGGCGACAAACAGTTTAGACGCAGTACTTGCACAGTATGAAAAGGCAAGTCAAGGT
>Ga0222712_10002249_pt1 | contig 22426 bp, 16 predicted proteins | sample C33_657DmetaG_FD_165043 | JGI IMG/M metagenome (GOLD analysis project Ga0222712, IMG submission 165043) | Estuarine water microbial communities from San Francisco Bay, California, United States - C33_657D | ecosystem: Environmental > Aquatic > Marine > Unclassified | place: USA: California... | reverse complement strand
TAAATAATGGTACCCATATGGTAGACCTTGCTAGATGGGGACTTCAAGTGGACTATCCTACAAAGGTTAGTTCTACTGGAGGAAGATTTCGTTATCAAGATGATTGGCAAACTCCCGATACTCAAATGATCAGCATAGAGTTTGGAAATAAAGCCATGATTACTTGGGAAGGGAGAAGCTGCAATGGAAAAAATAATGAAGGCACTAGTACTGGGATAACTTTTTATGGAGAAAACGGCAGCATAACAATTGAGAGTGGCAATGCTTACAAGATTCATGATCTAAAAAACAATCTTATAAAAGAGGTTAAAAATGATCGAGTAATCAATACCAGCAATTTGGTAGACCCTGCTCAAGAATTAGATGCCTTGCATATTCAGAATTTTTTTGATGGTATTAAAAATGGCAAGGCCGTGAGATCAGATATTTTAAGTGGTCATCAAAGTACATTGCTAGTTCAGTTAGGAAATATTGCCCAAAGATCTGGTAGAACACTTCATATTGATCCAACCAATGGTCACATCATAAATGATCAAGAGGCAATGAAATACTGGACCAGAGAATATGAAAAAGGATGGGAACCTACCCTTTAATTTTTTTGAAAATTTGATGCTTAACTATCTGAAAATTTTAAAACCTTGATTTGATTTATGCAGATAAAAAGACTCTATTCTTTGGACGCACTTCGTGGTTTCGATATGATTTGGATTATGGGTGCTGAGGAAATATTTCATTCATTGGCTAGGATTACCCACCTCCCTTTTTGGGAATCTTTATCTGCACAGTTTGAACATCCTAGATGGAATGGATTTACCGCTTACGATCTTATTTTTCCTTTATTTATTTTTTTAGCAGGGGTTTCTACTCCTTATTCAATTGGAAGATTACTCGAAGAAGGAAAAACTAAACAAACCCTTTTACTGCGGGTGATAAAAAGGGGGTTGATATTAGTTATTTTAGGAATGATTTTCAATAATGGGCTACAACTTAGACCTATTAGTGATTTTAGGTTCATGAGTGTATTGGGAAGAATTGGTATTTCTTATCTGCTGGCTAATATTATTTACCTCTATGTGAAAGATAAATATCACATTATTTGGTTTTCCTCATTATTAATTGGCTATTGGTTAATTTTAAAATTTACTAGTGCTCCTGGTTTTCCAATGGGTGATTTGACAGAACCAGGAAACTTTGCTTCATTTGTTGATCGGTCTATTCTTCCTGGCAAACTTTCTAGAGGCATTCACGATACGGTAGGTTTTTTTAATAATATTCCAGCTGTCAGCTCTGCACTTGCTGGGATCATGACAGGAAATTATTTAAAAAAGACAACCACTACTCCATCCAAACAAGTAGTAACATTAGTATTACTGGGTATCGCTTCAATTCTATCGGCACAAATATGGAATATTGATTTTCCGATCAATAAAAATCTTTGGTCTAGTTCATTTGTATTAGTAACTACCGGATGGAGTCTTTTACTTTTTTCTATTTTTTATTATGTCATTGATGTGCTTGGTTATAAAAATTGGGCTTTTATTTTCAAAGTCATCGGAATGAATTCTATTTTAATTTACCTGTCAGGTAAATTGATTAATTGGCCTCATGCCACTGATGGATTCTTTCATTGGGTGGGTGATCTCATTGGCGATCCCTACAATGTGTTAGCGATGGTAATTTGCACCCTATTAGTTAAGTGGGTATGCTTATATTTACTCTATCAAAAGAAAATATTTTTAAAAGTATAAAACAAAACAATTGAAGATACAGATTCATTCTACGGCAGCAAATTTGGGACAATCAGCAGGACAAGAAGCCGCTAGGCTAATCAAATCAGCTATTAAGGATAAAGGTTTTGCAAATATTATTTTGGCAACAGGTACTAGTCAATTTGCAACTTTACAAACATTGCAACAAGAACCAGGTATTGACTGGTCTTGTGTTACTATGTTTCATTTAGATGAATATATAGGCTTGCCAATCACTCACAATGCAAGTTTTAGAAAATATTTACAAGAGCGTTTTATCAAAAAAGTGCCCTCTTTAGGCAAGTATTATTTGATCGATGCTGAAACTAATCCTATAGCTACCTGTGCTCAATTAGGTGAATTGATCAAGCAGCATCCCATTGATGTTGCACTTGTGGGTATTGGCGAAAATGGACATCTAGCTTTCAATGACCCTCCTGCTGATTTTGATACCAAAGAGCCCTACCTTATTGTTGATTTAGATGCTGCATGTAGAAAGCAACAATGGGGTGAAGGATGGTTTGAAACACTTGATGCTGTTCCTAAACAGGCGATAAGTATGTCTATTCAACAGATTCTTAAGTCAACTCACATCATATGTTCAGTTCCTGATGAACGTAAAGCATTAGCAGTGAAAAACTGTTTAGAGAATGAAGTGAGTAATCTTGTGCCTGCAAGTGTTTTACAAACACATCCCAATTGCAGTTTGCATTTAGATGAATCATCGGCCCTACTTCTAAAAAAATAATATGTCAAACCCAATTGAAATAAGCTCGCTTACAAAAAGTCAAACTAGAATATCAATTATGATTATTGGTATGCTTTTTTTTATTTTTGGATTTGTATCCTGGGTGAATTCAATTTTAATACCCTATTTCAAAATTGCTTGTGAGCTTTCGCATTTCAAAGCATACCTAGTTACCTTCGCTTTTTATATTTCTTATTTTGTGATGTCGGTGCCTGCTTCTTTTTTGCTAAAAAAAACAGGATTTAAAAAAGGTATGATGACAGGCTTTTGGACCATGTCTCTTGGTGCAATTATTTTCATTCCTGCTGCCATGACGCGCACCTATGAAATTTTCTTAATTGGATTATTTACCATTGGCGCTGGATTGGCTATTTTACAAACTGCTGCTAACCCCTATATTACTGTTTTGGGTCCAAAAGAAAGTGCAGCCCAGCGAATTAGTATTATGGGGATTTGTAATAAGGGAGCTGGTATTATTGCTCCTTTGGTATTTGCTGCAGTGGTATTAAAAGCAACCGACACAGATCTTTTTGCACAATTGCCTTTAATGAATACTATTCAAAAATCGCAAGCGCTGGATGAATTGGTCAGACGAGTTATTCTTCCCTATGCAATTGTAGGAACTGTATTATTTATTTTGGGTTTGTTAGTTCGGCTTTCTCCACTTCCAGAAATTGATACCGATAAAGAATCTACAGAACTTGCAGCAGCTAATGCAGACAAGCAATCAATCATTGATTTTCCGCATTTAATTTTAGGAGCTTTTGCCATCTTTTTACATGTAGGTACTCAGGTTATTTCTATCGATACAATCATTGGTTACGCTAACTCGATGGATATGACCTTATTGGAAGCAAAAGCTTTTCCATCCTATACCTTAGCGGCAACAATTATAGGATACATTTCTGGAATCCTTCTTATTCCAAAATTCATTAGCCAGGTAAATGCACTGCGTTTTTGTACTTTACTCGGACTTGCCTTATGCTTTTTAATTATCTTTTCTCATGGAAGGGTTGAAATACTTGGACATAAAAGTGATATTTCAATTTGGTTTGTAGTGTTGTTGGGACTAGCAAATTCATTGGTATGGGCTGGTATCTGGCCCCTTGCTTTAGATGGTCTTGGTAGGTTCACTAAACTTGGCGCATCCATTATGATTATGGGTTTAAGTGGCAATGCTATTATGCCGCTATTCTACGGTTATGTTGCAGATAAAATCGATGTTAGAATGGCTTATGCAGTATTGATACCCTGCTATATTTACCTAGTTTTTTATGCTGTGTACGGCCACAAGATTAGAAGATGGAAAAGTAATTAAGGATACGTTTAAATTTTATTTCAATTAAAAAGTCTATGAAGAATTTTATTTTTACCATTTCCATCTTGATTAGTCTAAGCAGTTTTTCGCAGCTTAATCCTCTAATTTCTAAAGTTTATTCCTTTGAATATAGTAAGATAGAAAATATTCCAAATGGTAGTGTAAGGTCTATATTTAATGGAGCTGGTTCAATATTGTCATCGCATTCTATTAAAGTGATCTCCATAGAAAAAGGTAAAAAAAATATCTATACCAATAATAATCAGACAGAACTTTTTATAATCGTTAAAGAGGGATCAATAACATTTACCTTAAATAATAAGGTCACTGAATTAGTTCGGGGATCGATTGTTTGTTTACTACCTGGTGATGTTTTAAAAGTGGCTAATACTGGCAAAACAACTATTTCTTATTATGAAATGTTGTATCACTCTTATGCGCCTGTTAATAAAGAAAGGGCAGTCTTAGCGGGTGGATCTTTTTTTATAGACTGGAATAATATTGTATTTAAAGAACATGACAGAGGTGGTGTTCGTCAATTTTTTAATCGTCCCACTGCAATGCTCAACAAATTTGATATTCATGTAACTACATTGAATCCAGGTAAAAAAAGTCATGATCCCCATACCCATACAGATGAAGAAATCATTTTAATGTTGGAGGGTAATGGTGAAATGCGTATTGCTAATGAGCAACAAAGTTGTAAAGCAGGCGATGTGGTGTATTTAAATAGCATGTTCTTACATAATATTACCAACATAGGTGAACTACCTGCTGTGTATTATGCTATTCAGTGGAATTGAGTTTATTTTATTTAATAGGTAGTTAGCAATTGTTAATTCACGAATTGATTGATATCGAATTTTTAATTTACTGTCTGATCAGTTTTAAATTAAAATAAAAAAGTCGTTGTAAATTATTCATTTACAACGACTTGTGTCTTAATTAGTGACCGCGTTAGGATTCAAACCTAAAACCCCCTCATCCGTAGTGAGGTACTCTATTCAGTTGAGCTACGCAGCCAGACCAGCAATAAAACCGAAGCTTTTTTGCTATTGGACTGCAAAAATAGAGATTTATTTTATTGTACCCAACTCTTTACGCAATTTTGCATAAAAAATTACATGAAACTTCAATTCTGGTCCATCGGAAAAGCCCATGAAAGCTATGTGAAAGAAGGGGTAGAATTGTTTACCAAAAGAATTACTAATTATTATCCGGTGGAATGGAATATTCTATCCATTCCTAAAAACGCTGCAACTTTATCAGCAACTGATCTCAAAAAAAAAGAAGGTGAATTAGTTTTACAAGCCCTTCAAAAAGACGATTATCTAGTTTTATTAGACGAAAGGGGCAAACAATTGAAGAGTGAAGGGTTGGCACAAATGATTCAGTCTAGAGCCAACGAAAGTGTAAAAAATATCATCTTTCTTATCGGTGGTGCTTTTGGCGTAAGTGATGCTGTAGCTCAAAGAGCCAATTTTACCTGGAGCTTATCTCCACTTGTTTTTCCTCATCAATTAGTTCGTTTGGTTTTAGCAGAACAAATTTATAGAGCCTGCTCTATCAATAGAAATGAAAAGTATCATCATCAATAACTATATTGCAAGCAAACCTCCTCAATGACTCAAATTACTATTACCGTTGGAATTATTATACTCACTTGCCTAGTTAGTTTTACTGCTTTTAGCAATGATAAGATAATGAATGACCTTATTATGTGGCCTGTAGAAATGAAAGCAAGAAACCAATGGTATCGCTTTATTACTTCTGGGTTTTTACATGCTGATTGGATGCACCTGATTTTTAACATGTTTACCTTATATATTTTTGGACAGCAAATTGTAGAACCTGGTTGTGAGCAATTGTCAGGAAAATGGATGTATCTCGTTTTGTATTTTGGCGGTATGGTAGTAGCAGATATACCCAGCTATATTAAGCATAGAAATGACTATCAATATAGAAGTCTAGGAGCTTCTGGGGCAGTATCCGCTGTTGTTTTTGCGGGAATCTTATTTTATCCCACTATGAAAATGGGTTTCTTTTTTGTTCCTCCAATTATCCCGGCTTATATATTTGGACCTTTGTATCTGTTGTATTGTATTTATGCAGCTAAACAAAGTCGTGATAACGTTAACCATGATGCGCATTTGTGGGGTGCATTGTTTGGTCTGGCTTTCCCACTTGTGCTTCACCCCTACTTACTTCCTCGAATGATTGAGTTAATTATGGGTACTTATTGATTGATGTAGCAAATATATTTTTTGAGTAGTATCGCTCACTTTAAATCGATTATCAATTCTTATACCTACCACCCAGATGATTTTTTCATCCATTACTAAAACCCATACATTTTCTTTTTCGGTGATAGATAATTTTTGATCAGAAAGAAAGCGTCCTAGCTTTTTTTTCTTTTGCATTCCTAAAGGATAGAAATAATCACCTGTTTTCCATCTGCGAAGTAGCAATGGAAAAGTGATTTTAGCTAAATCTAATTGAGCAATCATTGGGTTATCCAATATTTTAAAGGTTTCCATATCCTTTTTCTCAATTGATAGCAACCCTTTGAAATAATCTATTTGGATATCATTTTCTTCAATTAAAATATGTTGAGCCGCTAATGATTGATTAGGTGAAATAATAAGCCAACTTTTATTTTTAATGATTCGATGGGTAGCTGATTGTATATATTTTCCAGTTTCACTTTGAAGTAAAGCAATAGCCTCTTCGGTTTGATGAGCAGTAAAACCAAATTCTTTTATAATTTCATGAAACACAGTAACCAATGGAATGGTTTTCAGTAATTTTAATACAGGAATATGTACTTCATTTCCACGGTATGCTAATAAGTTTTTTTTATGCTTCTCTACTGCCTGTTGAAACAAAATTTCCGTTTCTCTAAACCGCTGAATATTTTTTAAGACATTGTTGGCAGCCTCAGGATATGTTTCACTCACGAGTGGGAGGATCTTATTTCTAAAATAATTTCTGGTATAATCATTCTCAAAATTAGTGTGGTCAGTTACAAATTCAAGCCCATGATCTGTTACATAGCTTTCTAATTCAGACCTTCTTGCAAATAACAGCGGACGAATAATTTTTCCATTGGAGGACAAAATGCCTTTTAATCCATGAATACCCGTGCCTCTAAAAAAGTTCATTACCACCGTCTCCATATTATCATCTGCATGATGTCCGGTAAGTAAAAAATCTAGTTTAGTTGATTCATTCTGTTGACTGCTAGTCAATAAATCGGTAAACCATTCATATCGTAAATCTCTCGCCGCAGTTTCAATTGATTTTTTTGTAGCCTTAGCGTAATCGGTAGTATCAAATAATTTTAAGTGAAAAGGCACTGCATATTTTTTAGCAAGGGCTTTCACAAAAGCTTCATCTCTTTGGCTATCTGTTCCTCTGAGTTGAAAATTGCAATGAGCAATTTCAAATGAATATCCAGCGGCTTTGCAGAGTGCACACAATACAACCGAATCTATTCCTCCACTAACGGCAATCAATAGCCGATCCTTTGGATGAAAAAGATTTTGTTGATGGATATAAAGCCTAAATTTTTCTTGAAGCCCCATGATTATTTTAATAAGTATTGATTGGTAATGATGTGTTTAGCACAGGTATTCAATTATTTAATTCACAGCTTCATCTTCTATATCTTCTAAAGCGCCTCTTAATTCATTCAAAGCATGTTGATCTCCTGCTCTTTTAGCCTCTTCCATTCCTCTTTGGTAAATACGGATAGCTTTTTCTAAATCCCCTACCCGCTCTAATAATTTGCCTAAATGATAATAGGAACCGACATAGGTGGGTTCTCTAAGTAGTAATTCGTTGAACAAATTTCTTGCCTTTTCATCATCGCCAATTTTGATATACTCCAATGCTAGCGCATGTTGTAAAAAACTATCCTTTCCTGAACTTTCTATAAATGCTAACAATTTTTCAATTCTACTCATTTCAGCCTTTTTTTAGTAATAATTTATAATAAAATTATTGTACAAATCTTACCTTTGTTATTAGTTGCATAAACAACTTATTTTTTGATGGTTTAAATCAGTACGATGAAAATATTAGTTTGTATCAGTAAAACGCCTGACACTACTGCAAAAGTAACTTTCACAGTCAACAATACGAAATTCGCTGAGGAAGGAGTACAATGGATTATTAATCCATATGATGAATGGTACGCTTTGGTTAGGGCTATTGAGTTAAAAGAATCAGGAATTGTTTCCGCCATTCATCTGATTACATTAGGTAATGCTGACTGTGATCCTATCATTCGTAAGGCACTGGCTTTAGGAGGTGATGAAGCGATTAGAATCAATGTAGACAGCCAGGATAGCTTTTATATTGCTGCACAGATTGCCGCTGTAGCCAAGGAAGGAAACTACGACCTAGTGCTTACAGGTAAAGAAACGATTGATTATAGTGGCTCTGCCATTGGCGGAATGCTAGCTGCTTTATTAGAGTGGCCCTTTATTTCGCACGCTACTCATTTAACCTTGGAAAATAGTCAAGCCACTTTGGTCAAAGAAATTGAAGGTGGTGAACAAACTGATCAAGTGCAACTACCCATTGTAGTTAGTTGTCAAAAAGGAATGGCAGAACAGCGTATTCCCAATATGAAAGGAATTATGGGAGCAAGAACAAAAACCTTAACAGTGCGAGAGCCTGTAGCAGCCGATTCATTTACTTCCTTTGTCCAATTTGATCTTCCCGCTGCAAAAGCTGGCGTAAAGTTGGTTTCAGCTGATCATCCAGAAGAATTGGTAAGGTTACTACATGAAGAAGCAAAAGTTATTTAAATAATTAAAAAATATCAAACCAATGAGTGTTTTAATATTTTTAGACCAGGCAGATGGTCATATTCGGAAATCTTCTTTTGAAGCTGCTTGTTATGGTAGCCAATTAGCTGCACAATTAGGTGTTCCAGCAGAAACGCTGGTAATCGGCACCGTTAGTGACGACCTAGCTTCTCTAGGTCAGTACGGAATTAATACCGTACATACTATTACTGAAAATTCGCTGAATCAAGCTGATGGGCAGGTTTTTACTCAGGTAATTGCTGAATTGGTTAGAACCATCAATGCATCGGTGGTTGTTTTGTCTAATAATATGCTTGGAAAAGCGATCGCACCTGGTCTAAGTGTGTTACTAAAAGCAGGACTAGTTTCTGGAGCTATCGATTTGCCTACTACCAGTAATGGTTTTGTTGTTAAAAAAAATGTTTTTGGTGGTAAGGCTTTTGCTCATGTTGGCATTACTACCCCTTTGAAAATCATCACACTTAATCCAAATTCATTTCCTATTACTAAATTGGAGGCAAAGGCTACAGTGAAACCTTTTGTTGCCATTATTCCACCTTCGAAAGTAAAGGTGGTTTCTACTAAAAAAGTGGAAGGTGAAGTATCCCTTTCTGAAGCTGAAATAGTAATTTCTGGAGGACGTGGTTTAAAAGGCCCAGAAAATTGGGGACTGGTAACGGATCTTGCCAAAGTTTTGGGGGCTGCTACTGCTTGTAGTCGCCCAGTTGCTGATATTAACTGGAGGCCTCATCACGAACATGTGGGTCAAACAGGACTGGCTATCGCGCCTAATTTATATGTCGCTATAGGTATTTCGGGTGCCATTCAGCATCTAGCGGGTGTAAATAGAAGTAAGACTATTGTGGTTATTAATAAAGACCCTGAAGCTCCTTTCTTTAAATCTGCTGATTATGGTATTGTCGGGGATGCTTTTGAAATAATGCCTAAGATTACTGAAGCGGTTAAAAAGTTGAAAAATAAATAATCATCAACTAATTTCTATTATAATTTATTTTAATATTTTAAATTAGGTTCATTTTAGACAATTTGTTTATAAAAAAGCTTGTTTTCCATCTTTCCAGGGAATGAATTCTTAATCCTTTTAATACATTTTAGGATGATGGATTGAGGGTAAGCGTTTCATTCAATATCCATTCATGAAAGCAATATAAAATTGCTTAAAATCACTTATTTTCGTAAACTATTTATGAAGAAAATTGAATTAGAAATTGTTGCCTTATCGCATAGTATCACCCAAACCCATTCCTATGCGGTTGTACTGGGTGAAGTAAATGGATTACGTAGATTACCCATTGTAATTGGCGGATTTGAAGCACAAGCAATTGCTGTTGCCCTTGAGCGTATGAGTCCAAGTCGCCCTCTCACCCATGATCTAATGAAAAATTTTATGATGGCTTTTGGCGTTGAGTTGCATGAAGTAATTATAAACGATCTTCAAGAAGGTATTTTTTATAGTAAATTAGTCTGTAGCAGTGAAAAAGATACGGTAGAAATTGATTCTCGTACCTCTGATGCAATCGCATTAGCGGTAAGGTTCGGTTGCCCGATTTATACCTATGAAAATATTTTAGATAATGCAGGTATTCTAATGGAAGGTGACGGTAAAAAGAAAAAAGTATCTGCAGAAGTTAGCAAGGATACTACCGACAAGAGTAATTTAAAAAACCTTTCTTTGGAAGAATTAGACAGCCTACTCAATGAAGTATTAGAACAGGAAGATTATATAAAAGCTATCACTATTCGGGATGAAATTAAAAGCAGAACGAAGGGATAACTATTAATGTAAATCATTTCCTTTTCTATTCCTTTTATTTTATCAATGGTAGTTTTAAAATTTCAGTTTTAACTTACCTCTTATCAATTAAAATTTTCTATTCGATATGCTTCTTTTTCCTAATTGCAAGATTAATCTTGGATTAAAAATTACTGGTAAAAGAGCGGATGGTTATCATAATATTCTAACTGTATTTTTTCCCGTTCCTTTCAATGATGGCCTTGAAATTATTGATAATAAAGACCTCACTGAAGGTATCGAGTTAACCCAATCTGGTATTCCTATTTCGGGCGAACAAAAGGACAATCTTTGTATAAAAGCATGGCAATTATTAAAAAATGATTTTCCAAAATTACCTTCTGTAAAATTGCATTTACACAAAGCGATTCCAATGGGAGCAGGTTTAGGAGGAGGATCTGCAGATGGCGCAGCTACCTTGTTATTACTTAATCAAAAATATTTGTTGAATCTTACTGAAAGTCAACTACTCTCCTATGCATTACAATTGGGAAGTGATTGTCCTTTTTTTATAATAAACCAACCTTGCTTGGCTAGCGGCAGAGGTGAACAGTTACAACCTATTCAGCTTAATTTGAAAGGGTATCAATTAGTGATTGTTAATCCTGGTATTCATGTAAATACGGGATGGGCATTTTCTCAATTAAATTTACCGGCAAATACTACTAATGATGACTTAGTAGCTATTCAATCTTTATCATCTATTATTTTGGACGATATGAATCATTGGAAAGATGAATTAATAAATGATTTCGAGCAAGCCGTCTTTGAAAAATTTCCAGAAATTGATTGGATAAAAAAATCGTTGTATAAAAATGGAGCCGTTTATGCTAGTATGAGTGGTAGTGGAAGTAGTGTTTTTGGACTTTTTAAAGCAAATGAAATTCCGAATTTTAATTTTCCAAGTAACTACTTGGTGTTTTCTACATTACTATAAAATTTTTCAATTCTGTTCAATAAATTTAGCATTTAATTAAAATGCTTTTAATTAAATTACATTTAAAAATAATCAATGAAGCATTTATTCTCCTTATTACTCGTTCTTTTAGTTGGAATCACCTCTTTCTCTCAAAAATCTACTATTCAAATTCCTAAAAATTGGCATACTCAAAACCAAGATAGCACCGGGATTTATGGAATTAGTTTAGATAAAGCCTATGGTTATATTACTGCTAAAAAAATAAAAAGTAAACAAGTAGTGGTAGCAGTTATAGATAGTGGAATAGATACGCTACATGAAGATCTACAATCAGTTCTTTGGACTAATCCAAAGGAAATACCCTATAACGGTATTGATGATGACAAAAATGGATATATCGACGATGTTCATGGATGGAATTTTTTAGGTGGAAAGGATGGGCGTAATGTTAAGAAAGATAGTTATGAAGCTGCTCGAGTTTTTAATAAGTTAAAATTAAAATTTGATCTGCTCACAGTGGATGAATCTAAATTAACTGAGACCGAAAAAAATGAGTGGGCTACTTTTAAAAAGACGAAACAAAGATTAGTGGGTGACATTAACCCTGATGAAATAGCTTTTATTAAGAAATTGATGCCAGTCTTTTTGAAAGGCGACTCAGTTATAACAAAAGATTTGGGTAAAAAGGAATACAATTGTACTGACCTTGAAAAGTATGTTACAACGAATGCAGATGCTAAAAAAACAAAAATGTTTTTGTTACAACTCTGTAAAGGAAATGGATCAGATGATATCACTAACAATCAAATCATTGATGAGTTTGATGGACAAATCAGGAAATCTGAAGCAGCGGATCATGCGCCTGAAGAATTCCGTAAAATGATAGTGCAAGATGATGAATCAAATATTAATGATCGCTATTACGGCAATAATGATTTGATGGCTTCAAATCCTTTCCATGGAACTCATTGTGCTGGTATTATAGCAGCAGTAAGAAATAATAAAATGGGTGTAGATGGTATTGCTGATAATGTGAAGATTATGATGGTTAGAGCAGTACCAGATGGAGATGAACATGATAAAGATATTGCTTTAGCTATTCGCTATGCAGTTGATAATGGAGCCCAAGTAATTAGCATGAGTTTTGGAAAAGAATTTTCTCCTGAAAAACAGTGGGTAGATGATGCGGTTCAGTATGCAGAGAAAATGGGAGTATTATTAGTTCATGCTGCAGGAAACGATGGTAAAAATGTGGACAGTACTGACAATTTCCCTTCTCCAATTTATAAAAATACCAATAAGAAAGCTACTAATTGGATTACAGTGGGTGCTAGTGGAGATCCATCTAATGGAGGTATTGCAGCTAATTTTAGTAATTATGGTAAAAAGGAAGTAGATATTTTTGCACCTGGTGTTCAAATATATTCTACTATGCCTGGACGTAACGTCTATGGAGCAGCATCCGGAACTAGTATGGCTTGTCCAGTAGTAGCTGGTACTGCAGCACTCATTATGAGTTATTATCCTACCCTTACTGCACAACAAGTAAAGTATGCAATTGAAAAATCTGCTCAGCAAATAACTGAAAATGTTAAACAACCTGGATCAGATGAATCTGTTCCATTTACTGACTTGTCTAAAACTGGAGGTTTACTAAATGCATATTCCGCTATTCAACTTGCTAGTACATTAAAGGGAGAAAGGAAAATGGTTAATGATAAATTACCTAAACCGTCCATAAAAAAATCTAGCAAACAATAAATAATTTAAATATACACTTCTATGTCTTCGGCATCACCTACTAATCAACCGGGCTATTTCCGAAGGTATATCGAGTTAGTAAAAGAAGATCAATTGCAGGATGCTTTTGTTCAGCAGTCAGAGGAAATCAAAAAATTACTTCCTTCAATCTCTGAACAAAAATCAACATTCAGTTATGGAATGGATAAATGGACACTAAAAGAAGTGCTTCAGCATCTGATTGATTCAGAAAGAGTTTTTACCTACAGGGCAATGTGTATTGCTAGAAATGAAATAGCCATACTTCCTTCTTTTGATGAAAACGATTACGCGAAAATGTCCAATGCAAATAGAAGAACTTGGGAAAGTTTATGTGCTGAATTTATTGCCCTAAGAAAATCTACCTTATTCCTTTATGATAGTTTTTCAGAAGATATGTTTGAATTGGAAGGGCAAGCAGCTAACAATAGAATTTCTGTAAAAGAAAATGGGTTTATTATTATCGGACATTTTTCACATCACCAATCAATTATTGAGCAAAGATATTTTTAGAGAATAGCTATTAATCTCTTGATGATACAAAAAAATCCCGTTTACTTAAAGCAAACGGGATTTTTTATAAAATATATAAGATTATTAGTTCTTAGCTCCTGAAGTAAATTTACCTTGTCGTGCAAGAATAGTTTGAGCGATCATTTTATTAGTAACTTTTACTGCTTCATTGATAAAAATATCATTCTTTAAAGTGTTTAAAAACCTTTTGTTTTTTTCAGCTTTATCTTTATCAGTAGTGAACTTTTCATTATCTACAGCTGAATTATTAATAGTAAGTTCAGCAGGTAATTTTAGCAATTCTTCCAACTGCTTATATCTTACTTTTAATTTTTTTTGTGAGAGCTGATACTTATTAAAATTTAAAGAGTAGGCCTTTGTATTATCCTTATCAATAGAGTCAATTTTTTCTCTCATTTTTTTAAAGGTCATATTATTCTTCACTTGTTCTTTAGCACTTGCAACAATTAGATCTGTATTGTAATTGCTTGTCCAAAGTTTATAATCTGACTTTGAAATTTCATCCCATGCTAATGCAGCATCATTATCTTTTTCACGAGCTTTAGCAAGTTCTAATCGATCAGGAATAATTACATCAGGTACTACACCTCTTAATTGAGTAGCACCACCATTGATGCGGTAAAATTTTTGTAGAGTAAGTTTTACTGTTCCTAAATCTTCTGACTTATTAGCAAATTGTAAATTTTCACTTTCTGGACTTAGCGGAATTGTTCTTTGCACTGTTCCTTTTCCATAAGTAGAAGTACTACCCACAATGATTCCTCTTTTATAATCTTGAATGGCTGCAGCAAAAATTTCAGATGCAGATGCACTGAACTCATCCACCATAACAGTTAATGGTCCATCATACAAAATTGATTTATCTCTATCCTTCCATTGAAAGGCCTGCTTTTCATCTCTGCCTTTCACTTGACAAATTGGACCATCTTCAATAAAAAGCCCAGCCATTTTAACCACTTCTGGAAGCGAACCTCCACCGTTTCCTCTTAAATCAAGTACTATACCATCAACATGTTCAGCTTTAAGTTTAGTCACTTCTTTAGCTACATCATCTGAACATCTTGCTCCTTTTGGATCATCAAAATCCATATAAAATTCTGGTAAATAGATATAACCAATTTTATGTTCTCCTTTTATGATAGCACTTTTAGCAAAAGTATCATCGAGTTTAATTTCATCTCTTTTTAATGAAACTATTTTAATACTTCCATCGGGTTTACGGACGGTTAACCTTACTTCAGATCCTTTATCTGCACCTCTAATTAATTTAACCGCATCAGTTACTCCGTATCCTGTTACATCAACTGCTTCTGCACCAGCCTGACCAATTTTTAAAATTTCATCATCCACTCCCAAATCACCACTTTTCCATGCTGGTCCACCTGAGATTAAACTGGCAATTTTAATTTTGCTCTGTTCTTCTTTTAATTGAGCTCCAATACCATAAAACTTGCCACTCATCATTTCATTAAAACCACGGCTATCCACAGGGGCAAAATAATTGGTGTGAGGATCCATTGCACCAGTAATCGCATTGATGAATGAACTAAACAATTCATCCGAAGTATTGTGATTTTTCAATGTCGTAAAATATCGCTCAATTTGTTTAAGTACCTGCCCCCTAGCCTCACGCTCTAATGTACTATCGGCTTTATAAACAAATTTTTCCTTTACAACACCATTTTTACTAGTGGCTGTGTCTGGAGTATTAGTAGTTGACTTTAGTTTATTTTTTTCTCTGTCATCTACCATGTCTGAATATCTTGATAAAACAAGGTATTTTAAACGCTTACGCCAAACTTCCTTCTTATCGTTTTCGGTAGTAGGATAATTCACCTTATCGCCGTCTAAAATTATATTTTCATCCTTCGTAAAATCAAATGGCTTGGAGAGGATGTTTTTAAAATATTCTGAGGATTGCTGTAATCTGCGCGTATAGGATTGGCTGATTTGGTAGAAAGATTCTAATTTTTGACCATGAATTTCGTCATCAATTTTAGTTTCATATCTTTTAAAACTATCAATATCTATTTGAAGAAAAATTGTTTTATCTTCATCCAGATCTTCGATAAAACGCTTCATTACTAATTTAGAAAAGTCGTCATTAATTTGTCTAGGACTTAAATGACCTTCTTCCAATAACATACCTACATTCTGAATAATTTTTTCATTCTTAGATTTTGGATTATCCTCTGTTTTACCCTGAGTTTGAAAAGCCAAAAAAAGAATGGTTCCTGTCAGCACTAGAAATACTGGAAAAAATTTTTTGCTCATAATGATTTGCTGGATTTTTAGCATCCAGTAAAATTAACGCAAAAAATATATTAATTATTGGGTAGGCAGCTATATTTTACGCCAAATTTTTCATAAAATGACGAGTGGTAAGGCAGTATAAAGCATTTTCTACACCATTGACTCGATTATTTACCTAATGGGTAATCATTTGGAGCCTATTTTCTAATCAATCAATAGCTGTTCTACTTGGAAAAGAGAAGTGGATTTAGGATCATAAGTAATTTTAATAGCGGCCATTTCAGCATCTCCGAATACTTGAATTCTAGTAAAATTCATCAAAGTTGCCTTTTGATTGTTAATTAAAATGGGCTTATCTGTTATAAATCGATGAGAGTCTCCATTTACTAAAAAGACTTGTTTGCCATATTGCTGAGTCAGTTCACTTAATTTATTGACCACTTTTTCAAATCCCTTACTTGGCTTTAGGTCTTTGTAAAACATATCTGCTTGGGTAAAAAGCATTAATCCTTTTTTATCTTTGGCTGCTGCAAATACTTGATCTAGCCAGGCTAAATTGGCCTTTTCTCTTTCGATAAATTCTTGATTATCTCCTGATTCTTTAAAATTATTATTGGAACCTACTAAATGGATGGTTGCAAACTGAAGTCCTTCATAAGACCACAAATTATTCTCAACAAATGTCTCAAAACCAGTAGATTTTGCTTGAGAAACTAAATTAATTTTCTTCTTTCCGAAACTCTTGTCAGTTCCAAAAAATATTTTTCTCAGCAGGGCAAGTCTTTCATTGGGATCGTATTCACCAGCAGCTTTGCGATTGCAATCGGTCCATTCATTATCACCAGGGGTATAAATAAATGGAGGATTGATGGTCTCAAAATAGGCATGCATCTTCTCGAAATATTCCGTAGAACATAGGCTAGAACCCGATTTGAAATCACCTACATGTACAATAAAATTTGGATTTTCTTTGTTTAAAGTTTTAATCACTCGCTCAAATTTCGGGTAATCGTTGGGTACTTTATAAGGCATATCACCAAAGGCGACTATCGTAAATTTCTTTTGTTGACCTACCGCCAATTGAGAAATCAATAGGCAACAAAAAATAATTGAATGACGAAGTAGATTCATGGAATTTATTTTAATATAAAGTTATATAAAATTTGTAAGCCTTTTGAACTCCAATATTTTTTTATATTAATCCCCTATTATTGATAATACTGTTAATTAAAAAATGTTTACCAATACTCTTTAAAAGTTTGTACGAAATAGTCAATAAAATACTAAAAAATGTACTGTCATGATTATTTTAGAAACTCCAATAATCCATAAGACTTGTTGAGAAAAGATTGATAGTTTTTTGAGAAAAGATTGATAGTTTTTAAAAAAGAAAAAAGGTTAAATCCATTTTTTCAATGAATTTAACCTTTTTAGTTAAACTGACTTTTTGAAAAGCTTAAATAAAATTAACTAAATTAAATAACATTAAAAGTTATTTATAATGCATTTCATTTTCAGAAATTGATGTATTGTTACTTTTCATTTATTATTACGATTAAATGATTAGAAAGAAGCAATTGTGTACCAATTTGCTCCATCACTCACTACTTTTACTGCTTTTTTGTTAACATCCAAAACATAGGTTGAATTACCATCTATAGTTATACCACTGGCAGTATTAATAGTTGTATTGCCCGATGTGGTATATCTTTTGATTGTATACGTTCTTCCTGTGTTGTTAACTGCAGTTGGAAGGGTAATGGTAGCTGTAGCAGTAACTATTACTATTTCATCTGCATTTGTAAGTGTATAAGCACTACTTTTTGAAATAATATGTGATATTATGCCTTCTGATTTTACAGATCCAGGAAAGATCGTATTTCCGCTACCATCTAATAATGTTGCAGTTCTTGTCACAGCACCAAATGCACCTGTATATTGTCTAACATAGATTGGTTCATTACCATCATCAGCAGTGGCAATTTCTGCAAATCCAGCATTAGAAGCAGTACCTCCAACTCGTATTCTAAAAAAGTCATTATCAGCCATTTGTGAGTATAATAAATCTGAAGAATTCGTTCCCGAGGCTGTTGTAGAAATTTGACTTGCAGTTGCAGCATGTAAATTAGCAACAGGAGTAGTTGATAAAACAACAAACGGTGCTGTGCCAGTTGCTAATGAAGAAATAATTTGTCCACTTACATTTAGTTTTGTAGCTGTAGCATCTCCTAGAATAGGTGTAGTTAATGTTGGAGAAGTTGACCTTACTACGGTACCAGATCCTGTGGTGGATATTTCTTCCACTACACCAGCACCTGCTGAAACTCTACCTAAAATTTTATCTGTTGCAGATACATTCTGAATTTTAGCATAAGTAATGTTTGAATTTAAAATTTTAGCAGTGGTAACCGCATTAGCAGCAATCGTTGAAGCATTGCCCACACTCGTTACTTCTCCAGTCAAGTTAGCATTGGTGGTAACTGTAGCAGCTTGTAAATTAGCTACCGGAGTTGTAGAAGTAACTACAAAAGGTGCAGTGCCTGTTGCTACAGTAGAATGAAGTTGACCACTTACAGTTAAACTTGTTCCTGTTGCCGCCCCTATATTTGGAGTAGTTAAAATAGGAGAACTTGCTCTAACCACATTTCCAGTCCCTGTTGTTGCTATCTCTTCTATATCTCCAGCTCCTGTTGAAACACGACCTAACACAGTATTTGATGCAGAAACATGTTGAATTTTAGCATAGGTGATAGTAGAATTTAAAATTTTAGCAGTAGTTACTGCATTGGCTGCAATCAATGTAGAATTTCCTATGCTCGTTACATCTCCTATTAAATTAGCATTGGTGATTACCGTAGTAGCTGTTGCAGCATTACCTCCAATGCTTAAATTAGCCACTGGAGTAGTTGATGCTACTGAAAATGGTGCAGTGCCTGTTGCAACAGTAGAATGAAGTTGACCACTTACAGTTAAACTTGTTCCTGAAGCGGCTCCTATATTTGGAGTAGTTAAAACAGGTGAACTTGCTCTAACCACATTACCTGTTCCTGTTGTTGCTATCTCTTCTATTGTTCCAGCACCAGTTGAAACACGACCTAATACTCTATCTGTCGCAGATACATTCTGAATCTTAGTATAGGATATCGCATTGGCTGCAATTGTAGTTGCATTTCCAACACTGGTTACATCTCCCGTTAAATTTGCATTGGTAGTTACTGTTCCTGCTTTTCCTGTTGTATTTTGATTTAAAATTGGAAAATTAGTTAATAGGGCAGCACTTCCTGTTGGTGTTAAATAATCTGTTCCCGCAACTGCAGCTGTCATCACACTTGTTCCATTTCCTTTTACAATACCTGTTATGGTGGTAGTACCCGTTCCTCCATTTGCAACAGGTAAAGTTGGTACAACTGTTAAATGTCCTGCTGCTCCTGTAGTTGTTACGATTCCATTAGTAGTTAAATTGGAAAGGGTTGCAATATTTTGAGAGGTATTTACAGTGATTGTACCAGAAGAATTGGTTAAGCCTGTTCCAAATGTTACGGCACTCTGTTTGTTATGAAATGTTGTAAAATCTGCTGCACTTAAATATCCGTTAACTGAACTTGTTGCAGCTGTCATGCTAATGGTTCCAGTTGAAGTGCTGTAACTTAATGGACTAGCAACATTTATCGCAGCCCTTGCTCTAGAATCGGTATGATATTTATTTGTAGTTCCTTCTGCAATATTATCGCTAGTCAATACTACATTAGGGCCAGTTAAATTATTCACACTTGAAACACCACCTGAAGATGATGCTAATTCTCTCCAGTTACCTAAAGTAGTAGCAGGGGATGCTGTCAATAAAAAATTTTTAGTTAAATCTGTTCTAATGGCAAGGGTACCTACCGTTGATGGTAAGGCCAACATAGCAGTTTGATCAGCTACCACTGCAACACTAGTCAAAGTAAGCGGTGGAAGTTGATCTGAAGGTACTTTTCCATCGCTTCCCAAAGTAGCTACTCCACCAACAGCCCCTTTTTGGGTAGCATCAATCTTGCCAGCAATCATGTTATGAAAAGAGGTAAAGTCTTCTTTACTTAAATATCCAGAATCAGTTGCTGATGCTTTTTTTAAACTAATTGTATTTGAAGTAGTCACTATAGGAGAAGTAAAACTTAATGGCGCCTGCACATTGGTTCCAATGACTAAACCTAAATTAGTTCTAGCCGCTGCTGCAGAATTAGCACCGGTTCCACCATTTGATAAAGCAACTATCCCAGTTACATTATTAGCTGTTCCGGTTGTACTTTGATTTAAAATTGGAAAATCAGCTGGCACTGCGATGCTAGGATGTCCAGTTGATATCGTATTCTTTAATATGCCTGTTTGCAATCCTGCTAAAGCTATTCCATTAATTTTCTCTACAGTAGTCGCATTACCAACACTGATTACATCTCCAGTTAAATTAGCATTGGTGGTTACTGTAGCTGCATGTAAATTAGCAACTGGTGTAGTAGAGCTTACTGTAAAAGGTGCAGTACCAGTTGCTACCGTAGAATGAAAAGAGTTGGCGGAAACTATTCCAGGAAATTCAGTATTTCCACTTGCATCTAATAAGGTAGCCTCTTTCACTTTTGTTGAAAAAACTCCAGAATATTGTCTGACGTAGATAGGTTCATTGCCCTCATCTGATGTAGCAATTTCAGCATATCCAGCATTTGAAGAAGTTCCTCCAACATGTATTCTAAAATAGTCATTATCAGCCATTGTTGCGCGTATCAAATCTGCAGAATTAGTACCTGTAAGGCTAGTAGATATTTCACTAGCAGTTGCAGCATGTAAATTAGCCACTGGTGTAGTAGAAGTAACCACAAAAGGTGCGGTGCCAGTAGCTACTGTAGAATTAAAAGTACTTGCAGCAACTATTCCAGGAAAGTTGGTGTTTCCACTTCCATCTAATAAGGTTGCCTCTTTGTGTTTTGTTACAAAATTACCCGTGTATTGTCTAACATAGATTGGCTCTGTACCATCATCTGCAGTAGCAATTTCGGCATATCCTGCATTTGTAGCTGTTCCCCCAACTTGTACTCTAAAATAATCATTATCAGCCATTTGAGCATTTAATAAATTGGCCGAATTAGTACCAGTCAATGATTTATTTATTGTGCTAGCTGTTGCAGCATGTAAATTAGCAACCTCTGTAGTAGAAGTAACTACAAATGGAGCAATTCCTATAGCCACAGTAGAATTTAGTTGGCCGCTTACAGTTAAACTTGTTCCTGTAGCCGCCCCTATATTAGGTGTTGTAAAAATTGGTGAAATTGCTCTAACCACATTACCAGTTCCTATTGTTGGTATCTCTTCTACCACTCCAGCACCTGATGCAACACGACCTAGCACTCTGTCTGATGTGGTTACATTTTGGATTTTTGCATAAGTAATATTGGAATTTAAGATTTTAGCAGTGGTTACTGCATTAGCTGCAATTGAAGTTGCATTACCAATGCTAGTTACCTCTCCTGTTAAATTTGCATTGGTGGTTACTATAGTTGCAGTTGCTGCATTACCTCCAATACTTAAATTAGCTACCGGAGTGGTAGAAGTAACAACAAAAGGTGCAGTACCTGTTGCTACAGTAGAATGAAGTTGACCACTTACAGTTAAACTTTCTCCTGTAGCAGCTCCTATATTTGGTGTAGTTAAGGAGGGGGAAATTTCTCTTACCACATTTCCAGTACCTGTTGTTGATATTTCTTCTACTACCCCTTCTGGGCTATGAGTGAAATTACCTAAAACTTTATTTTGAGTAACCTCCTGCATCTTTGAATAAGTAACATTCTTTTCAGCAATCATTCTAGTTAAAATACTATTGTCATTAACACCACCACTCGCATTAAATTGTGCTGCAAAATCATTGACTTTTATATGGATAAAGTTTTTTACAGCACTTTGTGTTGGAAAAAAAATAGAATCATTTCCTGGTACACCTAAATTAGCATCAGTAGATTTGTTACTTAAATTTTCTTTCGCATTAATTCTGTTAGAAAGCGCAATGGTATCCTTAGCAAATCTGCCATTGAGCATAGCAGCTGTATCTGAAATATTTAATTTTAAATTCTCTGCTGTAGTAGCACGAGTAATTTCATTATTTATGGCTGTTGCATTGGCATTAATTCGGTTAGAAAGAGCAATCGTATCTTTAGCAAATGCACTGAGCATAGCAGCTGTATCTGAAATATTTAATTTTAAATTCTCTGCTGCAGTAGCCCGAGAAATTTCATTATTTAAAGCATTGGCATTGGCATTAATTCTATTTGAAAGAGCAATCGTATCCTTGGCAAACCTACCATTAAGCATTGCAGCTGTATCTGAAATATTTAGTTTAGTATCAATATTGCCAGTGCTAGCTGAATATAATGCATAAGGAACTGCACCAAAATTGGTGGTTCCCATATCTGTCCACTCTTTCGTATAATCCCATCCATTACTAGTGGCTACCGGTGTAATGGCTACTTTTAAAT
>Ga0222712_10002248_pt1 | contig 22426 bp, 33 predicted proteins | sample C33_657DmetaG_FD_165043 | JGI IMG/M metagenome (GOLD analysis project Ga0222712, IMG submission 165043) | Estuarine water microbial communities from San Francisco Bay, California, United States - C33_657D | ecosystem: Environmental > Aquatic > Marine > Unclassified | place: USA: California... | reverse complement strand
TATAGATTCCATTCAAAATGATGCTGGAATTAGATTTCCATATTCCACAGGTCAGAGTTATAATCAAGGCATGAAAACCTGGGCTTGTAATAATGGTTTCAAATGGAATGGAGAAGATCCTTGTCCAGAGGAAAAGATTTTTGGTATTAGAAAGAAAGACATTCCACAGGGGCACGAATTAAGAATGATGTTCCCACATAAATTCAGAAATTAAGATATGAAACACATACATCCCTTTTTAAAATTTATCAACGAGCAAGAGACTAAACCCCCTGCTCCAGCACCTGCTCCTGCACCTTCATCCGGGGGAGCCTTTGATTCTTTTGGTGATTTATTAAAATCCGCAGGAAAGATTCTCGGAGATGCTGGATTTATCCCTGCAGACGCAGAAGGAGGCGGTTCTACATGGGGAGAAAGATTACAGGGAAGTGGAGCTAAGGTCCCAACCGCAGAAGATGTTAAAAAGGGTGTAGAAGCAGTGAACAAAGCAATGGATAGACACGAAATTACTGATAAAAATATGAGAGCCTCTATCCAAGGTGTTATAGGTAAAGAATGTGGTTGGGCACCACAGAACGAAGAGCCATATACCAATACTAGTAACGACAGGATCAGAAAGATTTTTGGAAAAAGAGTTTCCACTTTAAGTGATGCTGAAATAAACGCACTGAAGGCAGATCCATCTAAATTCTGGGATAGAGTTTATGGTCCAGACGATCCGACTGGAGCATCTCAAAAAATGGGAAACACTCAACCAGGTGACGGAGCTAAATATCTAGGAAGAGGATTCAATGGAATAACTTTCAAGGCAGGTTATGAAAAAATGCAGAAGATTTATGACAAGGACGGAAAACTAGGCAAGAGTGTTAACTTTGTAAGTAATCCAGATGCATTGAACGATCTTGATATTGCTGCTGAAGTTGCTGTTTTATATTTTATTGAGAATTTAAAAAATCCTAAAGTTAAATCTCTTTATGGATCTAACGATCCTAACGGATTTCCAGATAAAGATGCAGCACTTAAAGCAGTCTTCCATGTTAACTCAGGTTTAGGTAATGATTTAAGTAGACCTATCTTCCAAGAGACCCTAGCAAAATCTACTGCATTTAGAGACGACATGCTAGCTAAAAATATGGTTTAATATGTTTTTAATATCTGAACACCTCCAATTTCACATTAACAATAGAATCTGTATAGCAGAATCTATTTTCAGACCGGGTAGTGAATCTCATGTCTCCCTATTATCAGAGGCACGTTCTCTTTATTTGGAAGGAAATTTAACAGTCGATAGACCCACTGCTCTCTTATTTGAAGCAACAGATCTTGGCTTAACTGGATTATACGAAGGAGAAATTGTACCCCTGGATATGCCATTAGAAATTTTAGACGAGGCAGAATACCGGGGGAAGAAAGTAAAACTCGGATATCCTATGCGTGGAGGCTCTAAAAAATTCTACGTGTATGTTAAAAATCCGGCAGGAAATATTATCAAAGTTCAATTTGGAATTCCTGGAATGAGAGCAAAGGTTAGTGATCCTGAACGCAGAAAGAGTTTTGCTGCTAGACATCAATGTCATAAAAAGAAAGATAAAACCAAACCTGGGTATTGGGCATGTAGAGCTAATAGATATGCTCATCTTTGGGGAGGTAAAACTTATCCAGGATATTGGTAATGAATACATACACGCAAGAAGAAATTAACGGTTTAATAGTCAGAAAATTTTCTCAGGACATAGATCCTACTGAGTTACTGTGGCACAGGGATTTAAAAAACCGCGAAATAAAATTACTAGAAGGATCTGGGTGGAAAATACAAATAGACAACGAACTACCCGTCGAAATAGATTCTTTTTTTATTCCTAAGAAAGTTTGGCACCGTCTCATAAAAGGTGAAAAGGATTTGGTCATTCAGATTAAAGAGTGGGATTAGTTTTTCCTATATTATATTGTGATTGTTCTAATATTAACTTTGCGTAAAATATCTCAGAAATGGGGGGTTTTATTTGTTTTTTGTCGGGCAACGGAGGGTAGATAGTGAAAAATACTCTACTGTATGACTACTCTTTTATTTTTATTTATTTTATTAGCATGTGCTTTTGAATTCGTAAATGGATTTCATGATACGGCAAATGCGGTGGCAACTGTAATTTACACAAAATCACTTAAACCAACTACTGCAGTAATCTGGAGCGGATTTATGAATTTTCTAGGATTAATAACAGGAGGAGTTGGTGTAACCATGGCAATAGTTGGACTTATACCTAAGGAAATACTAACAGATTCTAACAGCTCGCATACTATACAGATGGTTTCGGCTCTTTTGATCTCCGCAATTGGCTGGAATTTATTTACATGGTATAAGGGTATACCAGCATCTTCGTCCCATACCCTTATTGGAGCAATTTTAGGGATAGGAGTAGGATATTCAATCCTATATGGTGTTGATATTGTGAACTGGAAAAAAGCAATAGATATAGGAAAGGCTTTATTTTTCTCTCCATTACTAGGTTTTGCTATGGTGATTATTTTAATGACTATTCTTTATAAATTTACCAAGAGGAAGGACATATTCAAGGAACCGGACGGCAAAACCCCTCCTCCTTTCTGGATCAGAAGTGTTCTTTTTTTAACATGTACTTTGGTTTCTTTTTTTCATGGCAGAAATGACGGTCAAAAAGGAATAGGATTGGTTATGATTATTCTTATGGCTTTCCTACCTTCGGTCTATCATTTAGATAACGTTTCAAATCCGCCAATGTGGGTTATGTGGATGGTAGCAGCTTCTTTAGGATTGGGAACTATGATTGGATGGAAAAGAATAGTTGTTACTATTGGAGAAAAAATTGGTAAAACACATTTAACATATGCACAAGGAGCAACAGCAGAATTGGTTGCTGCAATCACAATTGGACTATCTACTGCGTTTAAGCTCCCCGTATCAACAACACACATTCTTAGCTCCGGTATAGCAGGTTCTATGGTAGCATCTAAGGGGGTAAAGAATTTACAAACGAGCACTCTAAAAACCATATTATCCGCTTGGATTTTAACCCTTCCTGTTACCATATTTTTATCGTCTAGTTTATTCATTCTATTTAGATACATTTTTGGATAATGAGAAATCTATTAATATTTTTAATACTTCCGTTTACAGCTTTTGGTCAACAAGAGCAATGGACGACTTTGAATATAACTGGCAAATTAAATAAAAAATGGGCCATTGCTATGGAAGGTGAGCAAAGATACAATTGGGAAAATTCATATGTAAGATATTTTCATTATGACGCTGGTCTTATTAAAACTGTGAATGCTCATCTAAAGCTGGGCGTATTTTATAGAGAAATATATGAAATAAAAAAAGGGGAAAGAGTAATAGAGCACCGACCACATACTGATGCATTTGTGAATCACGGTAAACATTGGAAATGGAGAATTCGATTAGAATATCAGGAAAAAGAAATTGACGAAGATCTATGGAGATTTAGAATAAGACCTACATATGAATTACACAAATTGAAGCAATCCGATCCATTTATACAAACGGAATTAAATTTTACAAAGTATGGCTTTACTAGAAATCGATTTAATGTTGGTTTAAATTTTCATTGGGACAAACTTACAATTCAACCTGCATTTTTATTGGAATCGATAAACAGGGGGGACTATTGGACACATACTAAAGTAATTTGGATAAACAGTAAGATTTCTTTCTAGATGCATATATAGATGTATGAAATGGAGAGAACATAAAAAGCTTTCATTAGAGGAGAAGAGAGAAATTAGAAGAGAAGCAGCTAAAGTCATGGGCGAAAAATTAAAGCAGGAAGGACACATAGAAACCCCCGATGATAGTGAGGAAGAATCTCAGAAGGAAGAAGAATAACACGCGTATTCGCGTTATTGATATATAAGGGATATGAAAGACGAAAAATCAATCAATCCCTTTTTAAGTGGGGAAAAGAACCCAAATTCCAAATTAACAGAAGATCAAGTTCAGGAGATAAGAGACCTTTACAAGACTGGGTCTTTTACAATGATCCAATTGGCAGAAAAATTTGGAATGTCTAGGAGAAGCATTTCAGCGGTTATTAACAAAGAAAGATGGAAACATCTTCAATCTTAAGAGATAATATAAACCACTAAAGATAATAATGTACATCCTAGGAATTTCCGCATTTTACCACGATTCAGCTGCATGTCTATTTAGAAATAATACTCTGATGGGTGCTGCGGAGGAGGAAAGATTTACTGGAATAAAGGGTGATTCATCTTTTCCCATTAATACTATAAAATGGCTTCTCAGAACAAATGGAATTTCGATTGACGATGTTAGTGTTGTTTGTTGGTACGAAAATCCTGATTTAAAGAAAGAAAGGATAGTAGATAATTTTAAAAAATATCCAATTAAAAATTTTGCCAGAATTATAAAGTGGATTTTTAACAAAGGACCACAGTTTGACTTAAAGAATTTTCTTAGACAAGAGATTGGATTTAAAAAAACACTAAAAATTGTTGACCATCATCTTTCGCATTCCTCCCTTTCGTTCTTCACCTCTGATTTTGAAGAATCTAATATCATTACAGTTGACGGAGTAGGAGAAAAGGAGACGTTAACAATTTCCAAAGCAATTGGGAATAAAATATCCAAATTGCATTCGGTAAATTATCCCCATTCGCTGGGACTTTTTTATTCCGCTTTCACCGCATTCATCGGATTTAAACCAAACGAGGGAGAGTATAAATTAATGGGTCTTGCTGCGTATGGTGATTCTAAAATATTTTACCAAAAACTTAGAGATTTAATGGATTTCAATAACGGAAATCTAAAGATCAATATGAAATATTTCTCTTGGCATGTTTCTGACCGAATAATGTTCAACGAGAATCTTTTAGATTATCTAGGAATTCATCCACGTATTCCTGGAGATCCAATTCTAAAAGAACACAAAGATCTTGCTGCTGCTGTTCAAAAGGTCTATGAGGATATATTTTTAGAATTTGTTAATTTCAGTTTTTCATTAAATGCATCAGAGAATATTTGTTTAGGAGGAGGATGTGCTTATAATGGATTAGCCAATGGATTAATAAAGCAAAGAAGTAATTATAAAAAAATCTGGATTCCATTTTCCCCTTCAGACGGGGGTTCTGCTATAGGTGCATGTTTATTTTATATAAATGTAATCAGAAGACAAAAGAGAAAGGGCCCAATATCGCCTTATCAAGGCCCAGACTTTAACGAGCACAGAATTCTTTCGTCCATAGAAAAATTTGACAACATAAGCTTCGCTAAAATGGAAACATCTGAGCTTATAAATGACGTAGCAAAAAAACTAGCTGACGGGAAAGTTATTGGATGGTTCCAGGGAAAAATGGAATTCGGATCAAGAGCCTTAGGTAATAGATCCATCATAGCGTCTCCACTTATAAAAGATATGCAGGATAGAATAAATCTAGTTATCAAGAAAAGAGAAACATTTAGACCATTTGCTCCTTCAGTGACAGAAGAAAGTGCAGACAAGTTCTTTGATATTTCTGGGGATGTTCCGTATATGAATATGGTAGTCAAGGTTAAACCAGGATGGGATTTACCCGCTGTTACCCATATAGACAGAACTGCCAGGGTTCAGACCGTAAACCGATATGACAATCCTAGATATTACCACCTGATTAAAAAATTCGGGGAACTAACAGGAATACCGGTTATTCTGAATACATCATTTAATTTTAAAGATCAAACCATAACTTTGCATCCAGAAGACGCCATAATCAGATTTTTAGATTCTGAAATGGATTATTTAATTTTAGGTAATTTCATAATTTCCAAAAGATAGAAGCAGAAAATGAACAGAAGGGAACAAATCCAAACCAGAATAGGAAATCTGAAGGGATTGGAGAATCACTTAATACGGATAGACGAAAGGGACCTTCTAAGGGAGGTAAGAAGAATCGCAAAAGGATTGGAGAGAGAATTGGAGGGAATGAAGAGAACAAATAGATATTACAATTAAAATAGATCTTTTTGATAAATCAAATAATTCTTAGTAGATGGGAGACTATGATTTCCGATTATTCTCAGGACCAGATCAAGGCTTGGACAGGGGAGGTAGTAGATTTTAGATTAAACAATGAGCTCTCCCCCCTTGCACAAGAGATTTTTGGCGTACAGAAACACACCATAGCTCCGACTTATCTCAAGGCCAAGACTTATATTAGGGGAGCAGAATTTAAGCTCGTATTTGAAGCTAAAATGAGTAATAACGATCATATCCTTGCAACCTATAAGCAAATACAGAATACAATACATAGGGACCAGCTTAGAGAGCAATTCGGTTTTCTTAAAATAGTGATAAACGGGGAGGAATTAAAAGATTATGCAGGGTGGTCCGTCTCCTCATTGTCAAATTTTAGTTCCCTTCGTAAATTCTATTTCGAAAATTGGATCCCCAGTAAGTCGTCCGCTATTTAAAAAAGTTTCACTTCTCAGCATAAATGTTTCGATTTTTCCCAGTATATTTGGGTATAAAATCAGACAATGAAAAAAGGACTCTTTATATTTCTAATTTTTCTTTCCTCCTGCTATAAAGAGGATATGTTAGAACCGGAAAAATTAGAGGCTTCTGCATCATCCTCATTAAATTATGAAAACTTTCAGGGGTATAAGGTTAGCCCAGATGCAAAGATCCTAGGAGCAAGTTATTGGAAGAATCTCCCAGTTATGATGGATCTTTTTGTTGGTGCTTATCAAAAGGGGGTTAAGGTTTTGACTGGCCCTTATGGTAATGGAAAATATGAATATGCATCGAATACGTTTGCTCTTTCGTTAGGAGATTTCAACAATGATGGATGGATCGATATCTTTAATGGTGGAGGGGCATGTAGGGGTAAAGCTGCTAATCTCTCGTTCCTCCTATGGAATCCGTCAAATAAAACATTTGAGGAAAAAAATCTAATTAACGACGGGACAAATTTTATCGGAGGTCCTGTTCGAGCAATTTCTCTCTATTTGAATTCTGATAATTTTGTCGATATTGTTGTTATTGGTCACAATGATGAGTGCTCACAAGGTCCAAATGAAAAATGTACTATTCTGCTTAGTGATGGCAATGGAAAATATACCATTTCTCAGTTAGATCTAGAACCCCAATCCCTTTTCAATATGTTTACTTACTGCGGTGGTGATGTTGGAGATATGAACGGGGATAATCTCCCTGATTTAATCGTTGCTGCAAATTCTCACACCTATATTTTCTGGGGGATATCTTCATATCCATATTTTTCCAATCAAAATTTTGCACACTTTTCCTCTGATGTTGTAAACTTTCCTTCCAATAATAGTTTTGGTGAGAGTGTCCCAAATGGTGCTGGTCTTGTTTTTCGTGCCTGGTCGATGGACTTAAACGACGATTCTAAGAAAGACTTATTACTAGGCACAGGAGAATCCCCAAATTCCCCCAATAGATTTTTGATAAATCTAGGAAATGGAAGATTTAATCAAAGCTCTTTAATTAATCTTCCTGTGACTGGAATCTTTAATCAGGAAAGAATCGATTATGTTGCTGATGATTTAAATCAAGACGGTCTTAAGGATTTAATAGCTTTAGATTGCATCACCGGCCAGGGAGGGGATCAAAAATGGGAAATAAAGGTATATGTCCAGCGCCAGGATAAATCATTCGTTCTGGATAACAATTGGATTCAATACACAATAAATTCCTCGAAAAGACCTAATTCAAAATGGAGTTTGATCTATACTGATTTTGATTCTGATGGGAAAAAAGATCTGGGTTATATCGACTCTGGAATCATGCCCTCTCGTGATCCAAATAACGATCTAATAAAAAAATCGGTTTTTATTAGATCTGGTAATAAGTTTATTGAGAAGGACTTCTATGAGATTGATCCCTATGCTAAAAAGGTAAAGGAAAGTTTTTTAAATAATCAGTAAAGGATCCTCGGGTATTTTTTAGATAGCTTGGAGCCCAATTCTATCCTTTGAAATAAAAGTGGCAAAGAAAATTCGATTACCTCTTCCACTATCTGAATCTCATCTATTTTAGGAATTCCCTCCTCCTTTATATAAACCCCTTCTAGACTAAAAAATAGGGATTTTTTTGTAACACCTCTCTCGAAATTTTTGATATTCTGAAGGGTTGTTTCCATCTCAGCTACTATTTTTTCGGTGTGAAGCAAATACGGGGAAAAAATTCTTTCATAAAATGCACTGTCGCATTTTTGTAGGTAAGAGAAAAGCTTGTACTGCTTATGCTCAAAATCAATAGGCGATTGGAAGTACCAGTCAACCTCTAATAGGTCTTCCATTTTTCCTGGTTATTTACAGCTATATATACTGAAACACTTTCCTTAAATTGTAATAAAAAATATAATATGATTATAGTAAACGTACAAGAATGCTCATCAATCGAGCAAGCTCTTAAATTTTTTAAGAACAAAACAGCAAAGACTAATCTAGTAAAACAGCTTAGAGAAAGGCAAACTTTTACTAAACCTTCTATCAAGAGAAGAAAGGAGATCCTCGATGCAAGATACAGAGAGAAGATCACCAAAGGATTAGAAAAATAAAAAAGTACCCATGGGAAAGGATAAATGCGTCATGTGTAGCGATGAAACACAATATGACTTTTCAACCCATATAGATTTAAGATCTGGATATATCGAAGGAGTTGGGCAATTATGTTTTAATTGCTATTCCACCGGATCCTCAAGAAGACAAATTTTAATAGATCATAGATCTATTATAGACACACCGAATGATATGGAATTAGGTGCAAAGGTTCGAAATATATTTTTCGAATCCATAAAGATAACACCAGATTTAAAGTGGAAAAATGCGAATGATGTAAATGTCTAAAATAAAGAAAGATTTTGAAGATTTTCTTAATAAATGTGTCACAGGAACATGGAGCTTTAATCCCGATGGATCTATCTCAATCGACGGTAATTTAGATTGCTCCTCTTTTTTAAAGGCCTCTAAAAAGTTAAATACCGGGTTTTTGCCCAAGATTAAAATAGAATCAATTTCTGGAGACTTCAATTGCTCAAATAACAATTTAATTTCTCTTGAATATAGTCCCAAATTTATCGGTGGATCATTCAAATGCTATTCCAATAATCTAAAATCCCTAAGTTTTTGTCCATCTCATATCGGATCAAATCTTGATTGTATGTACAATCAGATAGAGAGTCTATTAGGATGCCCAGATACAATTTCAGGAAATCTTATTTTGGATTTCAATGAATTAAAAAATTTAGAAAACGGGCCTTCCCACGTAGGAGGTGATTACAGGGTATCCACTAACAAATTAAATTCTTTATCTGGTTCTCCCATTGAAGTTGGTGGATCTTTTATATGTGAGAATAATAACCTAGAGACCCTGTTAAATGGTCCTAAAAATGTTTTAAAGAATTATAGTTGCTCACAAAATTATCTTAGAGATCTTAAGGGATCTCCTAATTCTGTAGGAGGAAATTTTTGTTGTTCTAATAATTTGATAGATTCTCTGGAAGGATCTCCAAAAAAAGTATTAGGGGGATTTGATTGTAGAAACAATAAACTTGAATCTCTTTCTGGATGTTCCGAATTTGTCGGTGGGGGATTTAATGCTTCCAATAATTTTCTTATCTCGTTAGATGGACTTCCTTCCGTTGATATAGAAGATGTTATTATCCAATCAAACAAAATATCAGATAAGTCCTTTTATATTATTGCTAAAGAGGTTGTTAAAGGGATACCATATAAGGTTTCTCTTGCTTTATCTTGGGATTTGCTTGATTACACTGACCAAGAAAATCTTAGCCATTTTCTAGATTATAAGGAGGTTTCTGAATTTATTATAAAAATGTATACTGATGATCCTATCGGGATAACCAAAATCTATGATCGTATCCCAGTTCATATTAGAAAAAAGGTAATAGATCAAATCAAAAAATCCATCGAAGAACCTAAAGAATTTAATCAAACACTCCAAAATGTTTCTGATCTGATCTCATCGGGGATCTTTGATGATGATATATAAAATATGAAACACGTCAAAACCTTTGAATCCTATAACGGGGAAGATGATATTCCGGATTCTGCCAGGGATATGTTTGATCTTTGGACCGATATAGTATTTGATAGCTATAAGATAGTTCACCATTTCCAGCAACTTGACTGGGAAAAAACTGATATTATCGAGCGTCACGATCACCAGGTAGAATGGGCTGCAGAAGCCTATGATGAAGATGATTTTTTGTGGTACGTAACTATTGATGTATTCGATGGTCATTTTGAGGAGGTCAATTATGACTCATTAGAGCTAGAGCCCGATTCTGTTGATAAAATGGTAAATCAGGTATTTGATAAGGTGCGAGAGATAGACCCCTCAGCAGTAAATAGAAAAGTTGAGACAGAGAGGGATAGTTTTGGAAAAAAGATTACTGTAAAAAAAGATTCAATCAGAACTAACATCTCCTGGCAAGAATTTACTAACTTATTCGAAAAGGTTTACCCGCAGAATGATACTGATTATAAATTAGGATTCACATTTAAGCTATTAGGGGGAGATGAAACAAAAATAATCTACTATGTAAAGCTTACAGGTAAAGATGGATTTTGGTCGCTCGTTTAATCTCTTTTGCTTTCGATTAGATTACTAATTTCTATAATTTTTTCTTCATCTTCTACCATTTCTTCATTGTCATCAAAAATATCTATGGAGAAGTGACCACTAAATAAATCTTCCATAATTAAAACAGTATATTCTTTCCCGTCTTCCGTGGTAACATTATAGGTTAAATCCGACTGCATTAATTGAACTGTGGCCATAACAAAAACGACCGGGGAGCCCAGTCGTTAGTAATTTTATTTTTTAAAGGACTCTTATTTTTTAGCCTTATTAACCTTTTTGGTTTCTTCCTTCGCCTTCTTAGGAGCTTTAGTTACCGGCTTTTTGGCTGCTGGCTTTTTGGCTGCTGGCTTTTTAGCTGCTGGCTTTCTAACAGGTTTAGCTTCAACAACCACCTCTAAAACTGGAGATTCTTCTACTTTCTCTTCAACCTTAAGATCTAAATCTTTTTTAGGCTCAGCTACAGGAGCTTCTTTCTTTTTAGAAAATTTCTTGTAACCAAAGTAAGCTAGGACTGCTACCGCTGCTACTGCTAATAATATTTTCATAATTTGTACTTATTTGATTTATATATTCAAAAAATGGTCAAAAAACTTGGTCATCTGTGGATTAACGTCCTTTTTCTGTAATCTTAGGAAGAAAATATCTATGATTTGATATGAAAAATAAGATAATGCTCATAAAAACACCTCTTCTGAAAGGGGAGGTCCGAGAAATTGCTCCTAATATATTTGGGGTAGTAGTTAAGGATCGATATCAGAGGGGTATGTTATTTTGTAGATATCAGGAATTTTATGAATCCCCATATAAAGAAATCAGGGGAAAGCATTTTACTCTTGAGCAATATATGGATCTTTATAGAACAAAAAATAAGAAGCATTCTTTCACATACCCTAGTGATTGGTCAGGATATAACATACCATCAGAAACTCTTTGGAAAGCACTGGATGTGTTTAGTAAACCAGGAAGACGGGAATATGACGAAATAATGTCTTCTATCATACACTCTTGTGAAAACTATCCCCTCAGATTTGATAAGTCCAGAGTCAAGAGATGGTACCTTCTAGGAGCTGATAGTTTTGATTCCTCTACTATGGATCACGAGATTTCCCATGGACTATACTACACCAACAAGGAGTATAGAAAAAATTGTGATTCCCTTATCTCTGAGATAAAGAAGGTGGATTATAATAAAATGAAGAAACAGTTGATCAAAATAGGGTACGCTGACGATTCAAAGATAATTGATGATGAGATTCAAGCTTATATGTCAACCGGTCTGATTAGAGTTTTTGATATTAATTCCCTTAAAAAATATACCAAAGGATTTGAAAAAAACTTTAAGATCTATCGGAAATAAAAGCATATATAAATTATGATAGCAAATAATGAGTATATGGAAAACATTGCTAGGAAGCTAGATTCCCTTAATAAGATTAATGGATTCAACCCCCAAAGCAATACCATATTAAAAGATAATTTTGATGTAATAGATTACACAGGGCAAGCTGCAATTAATTACATGAAGAAAAAACAAATAGAAAATCAATCGGTGCAGCCAATAATTGATCCTCTATTTAAAGATCATAATACATATTAATATGGAAGTAGAAAAATTAGAAAAGAAGAAATTAAAAAGAGGAATTGCAGACAAAGACTGGAACAAACATCTACCAAATCCGCTGTTACCCGAGGAGATAGTTTATATTCACCCTAGTCAAGAATCAATAGACACAAAAAGATATATCAGGATCATTCACTCTGAAGAAATGGTTTCTTCTATATTCAGTAAGGAGTATTTTGAATAAAAATATATAATCTATGGGATACGAAATAAAATTACACGTTGGGGAAATTTCTTCAGTTGATCAGAAAACCTTTTTAGAAATAGCATGTGTTGATGTTTCTAAAATAGGAACCGGCCCATTGAATCATCTTATTCAATTTGGGAAGGGGAAATCCGTTCCTGTTGAATTTAAGGATTTTAAATTTCTCAAGGATATTAAAGGAGATCACTTGGGGGTAGACTCAGCTTCCTCTGATTTTTTTGATCTTGGAATGGACTACATGAACGTTGAAATATGGGAGGGAGAGGTTAAGATCGGAGAAGATCTATACGGGGATCCCCTTCCTGCTATTCCGTTAGACCACGTACTCGCAGCAATAAATGAGGAGCTTAAGTACGATGATTACAGAAGATTTAAAATCGCTCAAGCACTTCTGAATGAATTCACATCTTCCGCCTGGGGGAGAAACATTTATGTTGTTCCATTTGGCCATTAAAAAATTGAATTCTGGGAATATATAATGAAAACCCCGGAAAATGGCAAAGGCAAAAGGAACAACAGGCAGTCAAAAAGTTACCTTCGGTAAAAGAAGAAACGGAAAAGCAAAAAAAAATCACAACAAGCACGATAGGAAGGAAAGAAATTATAGAGGACAGGGTAGATAATCATTTTTGTTTACCGAATAATACCTCTATATTTGTCTAAATAAAAATTTAGGCAATGGGAAAAGTTTTGGTTCTTCTGAGGGGACTTCCAGGATCTGGAAAATCTTCTTTCGCTAATTTAATTTGGTCTAGCTTTGTTATATGTGAAGCTGATCAATTTTTTTATGATGCTGAAGGGAATTACAATTTTGATCCCTCCAAATTAAAAGAGGCACATAAATATTGTAGAGACAAGGTTGAATCCTTTATGCTCGACAACGAAAAAAATCCACAATTTTATCCAGAAATAATTGTCTCCAATACTTTTACCAAGGAATGGGAGATGGAAGAATATTTCAAACTAGCCAATAAATACGGTTATAAGGTTGTTTCTCTAATTATTGAGAATCGTCACGGGGGTAAAAATGTGCACGGTGTTCCAGATTCTAAGATAAATGAGATGAGAAATCGGTTCGAAATATCTCTGTAAAATTTTTTTTAAGTTTCTTTTACTGCATTGATTTCCGGGGAGGATGCTAGATATATAATATCGAAAAATCCTCATACCGTGAAAGAGTTATATCTTTGCATGACAATTCTGAGGGTTTTCTGAATGATTTCGGAAGACCCGTTTAATTGATGCCCAGATCATGGGCTATGATGATTTTTTCCAACATAACTTAAAATTATGAAGCTACTGGAAAAAATTATAAGTAAGATCCCACAAAAAATATTGGTAATTTTTAGCATCCTTTTGGTGCTTTCGTTTAATCAGGCTATTGGCCAAAGCAAGTATGTTCTGATCGGTGACATAAACAACAAAATCGTTATAGGAAGCTTAGCTGGATCTAGACCATTAACATTCGGTTTTAGAAATCTTCTAGAGGAATATTTGCAGGAAAATGATTTTGAAATCGTAGAAGACGAGACCAAATTTGATTATAAAATCAACATAGATCTTCTTTTCTTTGACGTTGAGACCACCAAATCTAGTGTGGCAGTGTTTCATAAGAATAATGCAGAAACAGTTTTAAAAATAAAGGCATATCTTCTTGATAATAAGGGGAAAAAAATAAAAGAGTGCTTGATAACAGAGAAAGCCTCCGAAATTTCAGTGTCAACCTTAATAGTTGACGAAGGTGGTAAGATGAATCAGCAATCGGTCTCTACCGTTATTAAAAAGGTATGTGGAAACGCAATAAAACAATTATTAACACAATGAAAAAGCTAATTACCCTGGCCACACTAATTTTGGCGGCCACCTCAGTCTTTGCACAGTTGGCCGTAAATAGAACAGTTACTCCAGCGACGGGTCCATATAGAGTTGGAGATACGCTTACTGTTAGATATAATATCAACAGAGGAGCTACTACCCCGAGATATTTTTGGTTAAGATACCAATATAACAATAAGGCTTTGCTTCCATTAGCAGGAACCACTGCTTTCACACAAGGTAATCAGGTACAAACCTATAATACAGAATGGAACAATTATAAATTTACCCCGAATGCAACCAAGGCAGCAACATCTCTTTATGAGCAGTATCAATTAACTCCATGGAACTACGCTGTTAATGGGGATTGGAATGCTGGCCAATTATCAATCCAAAGAGCAGATGCATCACTTAATGGGGATTTTGCTACCCAGAAATTTATAATTAAGGACAATACTGATTACACTAATATACATCAATTGAGCCTTTCATATTCTAATGATGCTGCTGGAGCTTTTATAGCTCCGATCACAACATCTGGTGATGCTGTTTCACTTGGAAATGTAACTGGTGGATCCTCTTTATTTAAAGTTAAAGTTGCATTTCCTAATGGATATCCAATTACAGATCATAATGTTCAACTTATGAGATTGAAGAACGACGGAAGTGGAGATATAGACTGGTCGCTACAACCCCTTTACACTGCACCACTTGATGCTGCAGGAGAGGCAACTTTCACACAGTTAAAAATTGGAGACTCAATTGGTGTTTTTGTTGGAGCATCATTCCAGAAAGCTTGGATGAACAACGTTATTACTGTGTCTGATGCTTACAAGGCTTTCTTAGGACATTCACAAACTGATATTTCCGGAAATCCTACCTATTTCACATATCCAACTTTTGAAAGAAAAGTCGGTAATGTAACAAAGAATGATAATGTGTTTAACGAATCAGATTCATACAGTCTTTTCGCCCATGTTATGGGACAGGACGTTTCAGCAACTGCTTTCATCCCAACTTCGACAGCTACTCAAGTTAGATGGTATAGCGGATTATTAAACCAAAGCTGGTTAGACGGAACCCCTAAATACAGAGTTCTTGTTACAGCTAACAACCAAACTGCAAATGCTGTATTTGCTTGGGGTGGAGATTTAAACTGGTCACACTCAACAGATCCTGCAGTTATTGCACAGAATATTCAAAACGGCATAGTTACTAACTCAGCAAACAGAAACGTTACTGCTTCTTTTGGAAGCATAACAACAGAAGCATCCCAGATGGTTGGTTTATATCAAGCGAAAGCTAATGAACAAGCAACCTTGAGTGTGTCTTCCAAGCTAGAAAATGGAAAAGTAGTTTTAACTACAACACTAACAAAAGAAGGATTAGCAGGTCTGGAAGTTATTATGAACTACGACAATTCAAAATTAACTTTAGATAATGTTGTATTTGATGCTGGGTCAACCATTACAAACTTTTCAACCCATGATAACGGTAGATTAACCTTTGGCTCAATCGATCAATTAAAGACAGCAAGAATTAAAACAGGAACACCTTATAAGTTAATTTTCACACCTAAGGTTAGTTTAACTAACACAGCAGGATTATTCTACTTTGTTTTATCTGATGCTGTTGATGCAGCAGGAAACAAAATAGATTTAATTATAGACTAAGATGAATGAGAAATCTATTCGTATCAATATTATTACTTTTAGCTTCTGGTGTTTATGGCCAACAAGTCAATGCACCAGAAGCTAAATCTTTTGTATTATCTACAAGCGGTCAAGATGCAAGTGGATTTAGTTTAAGTGGATTTAATTCCACATCAACCTTACTTTGTGCAATTGGTTTACCAGTCTCTCCTTCAGGAACAACGTTTTATATGACAACCACAACAGGATTAACCCCTGCAAGTGGATACACTTTAAGTGGTAACAAAACCCGTTTAGCTTTTACTGGAACAATGTCTAACATAAATGCCGCTCTAGCAACATTAAAAATAAACACTACTGCAACTTCGGGTAATGTTCAGATATCAGTATCTGCAACTGTGAACCCGACTGGATATTTCTACAATCCATCAAATGGTCACTTTTATAGACCAATATCAGCAGGTGCAACATATCCGAATGCTAAAACACTTTCATCGCAACAAACATTCAAAGGGCAGCAAGGATATTTGGTAACAATTACATCATCCGATGAAGATGGATTTATTTTTACTAATGTACCCCAAAATCAAATATGGTTTGCTCTAACTGATGAAGTTGTTGAAGGTCAATGGAGAATCGATGCTGGACCTGAAAACGGAACTCTCATTAAAACTTCAAATGGACAAACGGCAGGAAATGTTGTTGGCCAATATAATAACTGGGCGGGCGGGGAACCAAACAATAGCGGTAACGAAGATTACGCGGTAACAAAATGGAATGGCTCGCAGTGGAACGATTTACCAGCCAATTTTTCAAATCCGTATGTTGTTGAATTTGGAACATGGACAAATCCCGATGATCAGACATTTACAGAATTCTATTCTAATTCAGTTAACCATTCAAACGGAAATGTATTGAGAGCTCAATTTGTTTATGATTTTGGTGCTAATGTGAACGAGACATTATTTAGAACAAAGATGTTTACTAACCACCAGGGAATCGTTCAGGGATCGGGTGATTATGCTGCTCTTAACTCGCTAGGAAAGATTGATATGACTCCTAATATTGATCAAAATAAAATAAATGACGGATATAAGAGTTCAATTTCTGCAGGACAGGTTGAGTATTCTTATGTTAATATTTCTAATGGTGTTACTACCCTCTATATTGATTTATCCACTTTTGGTAGTGTTTCCCCATCAACTATAAAAAGAGTTTCCATATTAGATTGTTATGACGGACCAGTAACATATCAACAAACCTCAACATATTGGGCTCATTACATTATTCCATCAACTCTAACTAAAGTAACCGATGGTTCTTCATCTTTCAATGCTAACATAAGAAATGCTGGATATAATAACTGGGCATTCTCTTGTAGTATTGGATTCACTCAGAATCAAATTTTTAAACCACATTTCTCTGATATTAAATATTACGGATCTAGTTATTCTGGACTGTATAGTAGTATTGTAACTGTCGGAGATGTTTATTTAGCATTTAAGCAATTGTCTGATAATGGGATATTTGGAAATTCCAACGTTTGGTTTACAACCCCTGTACAGTTTGCAAATGCTGACGTTGATTCAAGCGGAGCTTTTAATGAGCAAGATTGCTTCATTCTCCTTCAACATTTACTTGGACAATCAACAATCTGGAACAGCAGTAACGAGTTAACTAGCATGATTAAGCTGATAAAAAAATCAGATTATGATGCTATAACATCAAATAATTGGCAGGACTATAGATTTACCTCCGGATCTTATTATTTACCATCTATAGTTGATAATCAATTAAACTCTTACAATGTTGCAGTTACATGGAAAGGGGATGTAAATCTTTCTCATTCAGCATTACCTACTGGAGTTTCCCAACCTAATTCTTCAGGTAACAAACAAGAAATCGGAATACAGTCGATGGCTGTTAGGACAAATTCCTCTACTGGTGATGTTATTGCTGATATCTGGATGGAGATAAAAGATGGAATGGTAGAAGTTACAATATCTGTAGATCCTGGTCAAAATCAGATCGGTGCAACTCAATTTATTGTGAAATTTGATAATTCAATTTTGGATCACAACAAAACGGAATTCAGCAACAAAAATGATATAAATTTTTCAAGAAAAGAGTCTTCCTTAATAAATGTAGGAACACTAAATACCAACGGTAATCCTATAAGTAATCTAGGTTATAAAATAGTATTTAAATCAAAATCGGATTTAAAAAATATACTTGGATTAGTTTCTGTTGAAAGCATAGAGACAATAGGAACTGATTCTAAACAATTAAAAGTAAAAGTTCAATAATGAAATTTATTAGGATTATATTATTAATTTTTTCTCTTTCATTAACTTCTTGTTATAAAGAGAATATCGAGCCCTTACCCAAACCGGTAGTGGATATTTTTTCGGTTTCTGAAGTTTCAGTTTCAGATTCAGATCAACTATCTTTTAACATGGAAAAAGAGGGATCTTTTATATTAAAGATACAAGATCATAATACCGGACAAATCTTAAGTAAAGAAAAAATAAATTTAATAGCAGGAAACAATTCTGTTAAAATATACACAAAATCTCTTCCTGTCGGAGTTTTATATTTGATCTTAGACGATTTAAATAAGAACGAAGTCAAGAGAACCAAAATAATAATAAAATAAAAAAAAATGAAAAAGCTAATCTCTCTTTTAATTGTTACATCTCTTATAGGATGTACAAAGGATCCTTTTAATGTAATTGAACCGCCAACAGTTCCAAATTCTTTACAAATAAATTCTACTGTTGGTATAAAATTAGAAAACCCGTTCGTAACTACAGAGGTGTCTATGAATGTTAAAAGCGACATTGCACAGGACGTTACAATTAGAATTTTCGACATTTCTAATAAAACAGTTTCTAAAGAGGTAATGAGGGTTAATGCTGGTGATAACATTTTAAAAGTTTACACGTCAGCTTTACCCTCTTCTGCTTACAGAATAGGATTATTTGATTCGAAAGGAAATCAACTTGGTATTACAGATTTTAACAAACTGTAAAACCAAAAAATAAAAATACTGCACACGACAAAAATGAAGAGATTATTAATAATCCTCTTGTTGATTTTTTCAGTCAAAGCAAAAGCACAAATATTTACCCAAACCTACGTAGATAAGTGTACTGGAGAAATAAAAACAGTTGTAACCACTCCAATGGGAAACGGAATGGTTGTAGTTGCTTTTTATAATCAAATAAAAACTTTTACCACTGCTGAAGTTAATAACGGAACTGTGCAGGCATGGCTGAATCAGGTGTATGCTGATTATAACTCTAGACCATGTCCGGCAACAACGATAGTTCAACAAACAGTTCAACAAACGGTTTCACAAGCAGCTTCCGCGGCAGCTTCACAAGCTGCATCTTCTGCAGCGAGTAGCGCTGCGAGTAGTTCTGCGTCTTCTGCAGCATCTTCGTCTGCTAGCACTGCTGCAAGTTCATCAGCAGCTTCTTCCCCTCCTGCTAGTTCCGGTGGAGGTTCACAATCTTCAGGAGGTTCAAGTAGTTCTAGTTCTGAAGGATCCAGCTCTGGAGGGGAGACAAAGAAAGAGAGCAGCACTTCTTCCGAGCAGAAATCTGAATCCAAATCTGAAAGTAAGAGTGAAGAAAAATCCGAGAGCAAACAGGAAGAAAAAAAATCGGAAAATAAGGAGGAAAAATCAGAGAGCAAGGAGGAAAAGAAAAAAGAGGAAGAAAAGAAAAAAGAAGAGGAAAAGAAAAAGAAGGAGGAAGAAAAGAAGAAGAGACAATCTATGAGCAATCCCACTTTGGTTGCGTCAGATCTTGCAGTAACTGAAAATAAGGACGGAAGATATTCAGCTATGATTTCTACCGGAATAAGCAAATCCTCTATGACAGGAGCAGAAAGCTGGGGCTTAACCTCTATGATCTGGACAACATTCGATCAATTTGCTTTGAATGGTGGTTACACTAAGATGAATTTTAAAAAGGGAGCTTTAAGCAGCATTAATTCTTATTCCTTTACTGCAGCTTACCTGCAGGGAAATTATATGCTTATGCAGGGTTATACGTACATTAAACCAGATCCTAAGATGGGAACATATGGATATAACATCGGAGTGGTTAGTTTATTCTTAAAGAATGGGAACAAATATGATTATTCCATGTCAGTGTCATCTATTGGATTTTGGACGAAAGTCTATCAAGTAAATCGAAAGGTGTCTATCTCTCCCCAGGTATTCATTACTAGCTCACCCATAGCATGGAACCCTTCCGCCAATCAAACGATAGTTAATCGACAATTTGGATTCATGTCTGGCTTCTCGTATGATTATAAATTAACTCAAAGATTTGGGTTAAATCTTAATTATAGATTTTCAGGGGGTACCCAGCCAGGAACAAAAATATTGCACAATTTCATGATCGGATCCAGAATTATGCTGTAAAAAAGATATATAAGATGAAAAAATCCTCATACTGTTCGAAAGAAAAACACGACAAGCCCGTCTTGATTCTTGAAAGGATTCGGGTAAGTAACGTCTTTCGAAATATTCCAAAATCGAATTCTAAGTTTTGAGGGTCTTTTCTGAACATTGAATATAATTTTTAAAAAATGTCAGAAGAAACACAAGACCACAACGACGGAACCTGGTCAGGTCTAAAGAAAACTATCATCGGGGTTATTACAACAGCTGTAACAGCAGGAGGCGTTTGGGTCTCAACACTATTAGGTGGGGGAGACAAAGAAGCAGCTCCAGCTCCAGCACCAGCCCCTGTAATCAACATCACTAACTCTAACCAGCAAGCTCAACAAGCTGCAGGTGGTAAAACTGTTATCATTAAAGAGAAAGCTGCTGAACCAGCTAAACCATCACCTGCCCCTAAAAAGAAAGACGGTGATGAATTTAAAGAAAAACCAGCTCAGTGGTAATATTAAAATTGAATGATGAATAACAATCAACAAACACCAAGTGGATTTAAGGATCTTTTAAACGCAATGATGAAACGCAGATGGTATATTACTGCGTTGGTATTAGGAGGATTTATGTTTATCATAGGAGGAATGTTTTTCGCTATTTTAAATAAATCTGAAATAGCCGGAGAGTGGAAAGAACTTCTGCTTCTTTTACTTGGAGCATTCATTGGGAGTTATGGAAAAATTATCGATTATTGGTTCAGTGATACGGATAAAGATAAAATGTTAGTTCAGAAAATGGACGAAGAAGACGGAACTTCTTTGTCTAATACTGCAGACATGCCTAATAATCCCGTACCACCAACTCCATTGATCCCTGCAGATTTTTCACAAGCTATTTCCAATTCCAAGGATAAACCAGTAACTTATGATGCTGAAGTAGTGGAATCAACCGAGCCGATTAATGACAAAAAGAAAGGAGTTGAAATCGACGAAGACGGTGACGGCGTAGCAGATGGTTTAGACTATGACGGAGACGGAACAATCGATGAATATTTTCCACATCGTTATTGTCAACACGTTTGGGGAGATGCAAATAATGACGGTGAAGAAGAATGTCAAATTTGTGGATTGCTTAGAGCAAACTCAGGAGAGTAAAATAAGTCATAAAGAATATAAAATACACGACTATGAACTTCAAACAATGGGTCTTAGACCTTTTTAAAGACGAAAGAGGATCTACCTCAATCAAGCCTGTTATTGCATTTGTTGGCGCTCTGTTTCTTTGCGGAACTATGTTAGCAAATTCATTTTCGCATGCGGATTTTGCACCTTCGCCTGAATTGGTTAATGCAGTAATGCTTATCACTGCTATCGGAATGGGTGCAGATACTTTGGATAAGTTCTCGCACAAGAAGAAAGATGATTCTTCAGAGTCTTAATTCAAAAGAAAGAAAGGGCGGAAACACGACTCCGCTCTTTCTTAAATTAATATAATAAAAAACATGAAAACATTAACGTTAGACAGAATAAGCGATACAATGATCAAAGGGTTCTTATACTTATGTGTGGCATGGACAGTTTGCGCATTGGCGTTTCAATTATTTTTTGTTTACCTGGAAGTTACAGGTCAGCGAGAAAGAACACTAAGAATATCAAATCACCTTTCATGGAAATTTGATGGTAGTTTTAAAAATACCCCAGGTAATATCTTTTACGAAGGACCTGTAAAATAAAAAATATTAAGGATGAAAGGACTTGTACTTATACCAGCATTCCTAGTAAGTTGTTTAATTTCAGAAAATGCAATTGCACAAACAATAGGAAAAACAAAGACTGAAGATTTCAAAGCTGATTTTGAAAAGAAAGCAGACATTTCTCAGTACCTAGATTACGAAGGACCTAAAAAGAACATCCAATTGTTAAAGTGCGGTATTAACGACGAGACTTACGAAGCATATCCGGAATTAAAGGAAAAAAGAGTAGGACTTGGTGTAACTAATATCGTATTAGAATACCTAGACAATCTAAATCGTTTTGAATTTACAGAAGATAAAACTGAAATTAAAAACAGGATGGTTAAGCAATTTCAGGCATCACA
>Ga0222712_10002247_pt1 | contig 22435 bp, 25 predicted proteins | sample C33_657DmetaG_FD_165043 | JGI IMG/M metagenome (GOLD analysis project Ga0222712, IMG submission 165043) | Estuarine water microbial communities from San Francisco Bay, California, United States - C33_657D | ecosystem: Environmental > Aquatic > Marine > Unclassified | place: USA: California... | reverse complement strand
TTTCGATTTTAGTTTTAGAACGTAAACTCTGGGTAGGTTTGTAACCATCCAACCAAATGTACTCCAATTTAGACTTAGCCATAATTTTAAACGTGTTTTTATTAATAAATACATTTATTTTTCAATTCATTACAAATTTAAACTTGATTTTAACAATTGCAACGATTTTATTGAAAATCTTATACGTTTATTAACCTGTTATTCAATTTTATTAAAAAAATTTAATTATTTCCATGAAAATTATATTTAAAAATTCCTTTCCTAATTGTTTACCATTATTGGTATAAATTGGTTATTTTTACTCTATATAATAAATATGAATCCTTATGGCCATTACTAGATTTAAGGCGTTAGAATTAGCTCAATCACGCGCTAATACTCATGTAAAATTACCCACTGAAAAAGTAACTGATTATTATGGAAGTATGACCTTCAATGATGAAGTGATGCGTTCATTATTATCTCCTGAAGCCTATTTAAAGATCAATACAGCTATAAATTCTGGAACTAAAATTGACCGCGATGCGGCCGATGAAGTGGCCGCTGCTATGAAATCTTGGGCTATTTCAAAAGGTGCCACGCATTACACTCATTGGTTTCAACCATTAACAGGTACCACTGCAGAAAAACACGATTCATTTTTTGATATAGATTTAAGTACAGGAAAGGCCGTCGAGAAATTTAAAGGATCAGCCTTAGTACAGCAAGAACCCGATGCTTCATCATTTCCAAATGGGGGTATTAGATCCACATTTGAGGCGAGAGGGTATACGGGTTGGGATCCATCTTCACCCGCTTTTATCATGGAAAATGCGGCAGGCACAGCCACCTTATGTATTCCATCCGTTTTTGTTTCGTATACAGGCGAAGCGCTAGATTATAAAACACCCTTATTGAAATCAATCGAATTAGTTGACAAAGCCGCTACGGCAGTCATCAAAGATTTTTTTAATCGAGATATAAACAAGGTAATACCAACATTAGGAGCTGAGCAAGAATACTTTGTCATCGACGAAGCTTTGTTTAATGCGAGGCCAGATCTAATGATGGCTGGCCGAACAGTTTTCGGGCATGCACCGGCAAAAGGCCAACAATTAGAAGATCATTATTTTGGATCTATCCCTAATCGAGTAAATTCTTTTATGGTCGACTTTGAAATAGAGGCCATGAAGTTAGGGATGCCGGTTAGAACAAGACACAATGAAGTGGCACCAGCTCAGTTTGAGGTAGCGCCCACATTCGAAGAAGCTAATTTAGCCTGTGATCACAATGCTTTATTAATGGATTTGATGTCTAAAGTGGCCAGTAAGCATAAATTAAAAGTATTATTTCATGAAAAACCATTTGCGGGAATTAACGGAAGTGGTAAGCATAACAACTGGGCATTAGCTACGGATACGGGGATTAATTTATTAGCTCCATCTTCAAAACCAAAGGAAAATTTACGTTTTCTTACCTTTTTTGTTAACACCTTAAAGGCGGTTCATGATCATGCCGATTTGTTGCGCGCGTCCATTGCCTCAGCAGGAAACGAACATCGTTTAGGTGCCAATGAAGCTCCTCCAGCCATTGTATCGGTATTTTTGGGCTCTACCATGAGTCAAGTTTTAGATGAGATGGAGAATATGAGCGATTTAGATGACATTCATTTAGAAAAAGGAGATAATGTTTATTTGAAATTGGGTATTAATAAAATTCCTTCTTTACTATTAGACAATACAGATCGAAACAGAACTTCTCCATTTGCCTTTACGGGCAATAAATTTGAATTCAGAGCGGTTGGCTCTTCTGCAAATTCGGCCGCACCAATGACGATTTTAAATACAATTGTTGCAGACCAATTAATCATATTTAGAAAAGAGGTTGAAGTAGTTCTTGAGAAAGGGGTAAAAAAGGAATTGGCCATTATGGAAGTCCTTAAAAAATATGTCAAAGAGTCCAAAAAAATACGCTTTGAGGGAAATGGATATTCTGAAGAATGGGTGGAAGAAGCAGCCAAGAGAGGTTTATCAAATTTAAAGACCACCCCAGAGGCATTAGCCGTTTATGCTCGACCAGAATCGATTGAATTATTTACCAAACATGGGATATATTCGAAGGAGGAGATGCATGCGAGGCATGAAATTGAATTAGAAAATTACATCAAAAAAATTCAAATTGAGTCTAGGGTTATTGGAGATATGGCCATCAATCACATTGTTTCGACTTCATTAAAATATCAAACTCAGTTGGTCGAAAATGTAAAAGGACAGAAAGAAATTGGCATTGATCCTCAATATTTTGCGCCAACGATCGAAATGATTAAAAAAATATCAGAATATACATCAACGATCGTTCGTCTTCAAAACGAAATGACCGAGGCTAGAAAAACAGCTAATAATATTGAAAATTTGGAAGAAAGAGCTACAATGTATGGAATTAATGTCAAAGGATTCTTTGACGAAATTCGGTATGCTGTTGATAAATTAGAACTCATAGTTGACGATGATGAATGGCCATTGCCTAAATACAGAGAGTTATTATTAATTAAATAGCCAATAATCCATATGTTGAAACAAGATAATCCTGGATATTTAGCTGAAGAAATAGCTAACTTAAAAGCTCTATGCGCTGCAGAGAATAAATCTTTTATTGTCATTGATGATGAAGATTTGCCTATGGGGAATGATAAAGAAATGGTTCATATTCAATTTATAGGTAATTATAAGGAGAGGGAAGTGGTCTACGATGCCATACTTTGTACGCTTCAATTACATTACTCGAGTACGATTTATGAAGAAGCAGAGCGTGAAGCAATCGAGCAATTTCCATTATATGTGCCCATTGAAAATAGAGATGAGACCTATGTGGCAAATGAAGCGCTAGATGATGAAGTGGAAATGATGATTTTAGAAATCATTGATGAAATAGAGGAAAATGACGATATCAAGGTAAGTGAATATGTTGAGCTAGATGAAGATTTTGATTTTGGAATAAGCCTAGAAGCTGCATTATACGTGGCAGCATTAGAAGAAGAAGTCATTGAAAAATTCATTTCCGATTTTAATTCGAATAGCCTCAAGCTAGATTCCTCCTTATATTCATTTAAAACGGAAGAAGAGTAAATGAGCTATCCGGTTTTTTATGCATCGGAACCCGAATTAAAGTCTGGTTTAAGTGAAGAAGAATCTTTTCATGCCTGTAGGGTCTTGCGTTTAAAAAATGGAGATCAAATTCATATTTTGGACGGAAATGGAAAGCGTTTTCAAGCAGAATTAGATTTGGTAGATTCTAAAAAGACCACTTTTAGGTCGTTGCGTATTTTGGAGGAGATTGAAAATCCAGATTATTCTATTTCTCTTTGGGTAGCACCAACTAAACAAATGGAGCGAATGGAATGGATGGTCGAAAAGTGTACCGAACTAGGTATACATTCCATTGGATTTTTCCATTCACGCTATTCTGAAAGAAAGGAAATAAAATTAAACCGATTAGAAAAAATAGCTATATCGGCTCTTAAACAATCTAAAAATTTATTTTTACCCGAGATAAAGCCAATGATTTCGATCAAAGAAATCATTCCATTGCCAATGAATAAAGATTCTTCAAATCAATTTTTATTTGCTCATATAGCTGAGCCAGTTGATCAACCTTTGTTCAAAATATTACATAAAAACAACCATTTAAATATCCTGATAGGTCCAGAAGGTGATTTTTCAACTGAGGAAAGCGATTCTTTACTCAAAAATAATTGGCAACCCTTTAGTTTAGGCAAAGCTATTTTACGAACAGAAACTGCTTGCATCGCAGCTACTCATAGTGTTCATTTGATACATGCACTCCATGAATAAAATAATATTCGTATTTTTTTTCTTTTGCAGCTCGACCCTCTTAGGTCAAATTAAATTAGCGAAAGTAAAATATTCAGGCGGGGGAGATTGGTATGCCAATAAAACCTCGTTGCCAAATTTGATTCAATTTTGCAATTCAAACTTGCCTTTAAAACTATCAACCACACCTGAAACAGTGGAATTGTCAAGTAAACAATTATTCAGTTACCCATTTATTCATTTAACAGGTCACGGTAATGTCGTATTTACTAACACAGAAATTCAAAATTTAAGGACATATTTACTCGGAGGAGGTTTTCTACATATAGATGACAATTACGGTTTAGACGTTTACATAAGAAGGGAAATGAAAAAAGTATTGCCGTCCTTAGAATTTGTGGAACTTCCATTTACACATGCTATTTATCATCAGACATTTAATTTCCCTTCAGGATTACCAAAAATTCATGAGCATGATGGAAAGCCTGCACAAGGATTTGGTCTCATTTATAATGGAAGACTGATCTGTTTTTATTCGTATGAGAGTGATTTGGGAAATGGCTGGGAAGATATTGGTACTTATACGGATCCTGTAAAAAAACACCAAGAAGCATTAAAGATGGGAGCTAATATTCTTCAATATGCATTCAACAATCCTTAAAAATGATAAAAATCAATTATTAAAAATAATCAAAACAAAAAGAGTATTAAAATGCTTATTATATTTGTATCTAACATATAAACCTAAAAATGCAATTAGTTCTTCCCGCTTTTATACTACATTGGTATATTTCATTATTTAGCCAAACCTTTTTCCTTCATCGTTATTCAGCGCACAAAATGTTCGTCATGAATAAATTTTGGGAAAAATTCTTTTACTTCTTAACCTATCTATCTCAGGGATCTTCATTTTTAAGTCCAAGAGCTTATGCGATCTTGCATAGAATGCATCATGCTTTCTCTGACACCAAAAAAGATCCTCATTCACCCATGTTTTCTAACAATGTATTTACGATGATGTGGAAAACAAAAGACATCTACAATGCGGTATTAAACAGAAAAAGCAATATTGAAGAGCGATTTGAGCATGATTATCCGGTGTCTAAAACGATTGAAAAAATTGGAGATTCATGGATTTCTAGACTTGGCTGGGGTGTGGCTTATGCCTCATTTTATATTTTTGCTTACATTCAATTTGATATGCATTGGTTATTTTTCCTATTATTACCCGTGCATTTTTTAATGGGTCCCGTACATGGAGCGATTGTAAATTGGTCAGGACATAAATATGGATATCAAAATTATGACAACCATGATCATTCGAAAAATTCATTGGTATTTGACGTCATTATGATGGGTGAATTGTTTCAAAACAACCATCATAAATTACCTAACCAAGTGAATTTTGCTTCCAAATGGTTTGAGTTTGATCCCACATATCCTTTGATAAAACTACTAACGTGGTTGAAAATAATCAAACCCAATATAAAGCCTGCAGACGCTAAGTTTTAAAATATTCAAAAGCCCTTTAACGAGGGCTTTTTATATTTCTTCAGGGTAGTTAAATTTCTCTAGGTAATCAGATACTCTTTTCAAGAAACCTCCTCCTAAATTACCGTCAATAATTCGATGGTCATAGGAGTGTGAGATAAACATTTTTTGACGTACTTCAATTGAATCACCTTCTGGCCGACTCACTACCGAAGCCTTTTTTTCAATTAAGCCAAAAGCTAAAATGCCTACTTGAGGTTGAACGATAATGGGAGTACCCATTAAATTACCAAAGGAACCAATATTAGATATTGAAAATGTACCACCTTCTAAGTCGGAAGGCTTTAGTTTATTCAACCTTGCGCGGTTTGACAAATCATTCACTTTTTTAGTTAAATCGACTAAAGACAGCTTATCCACTTCATGAATAACGGGTACAATTAAGTTACCATTAGGCAATGCTACGGCCATTCCAATATTAATTTGGGCATGTTGGACTATGAAATTTCCTTCCACGGATATATTCATTCCGGGGAAATCCTTAAGAGCCAAAGCAGTCGCCATAAATAATAAAGGTGTATAGGTAATAGGCTCTTTATATTTTTCTTGGAATTTGATTTTGTTTTTTTCACGCCACTGAACCATAGCGGTCATATCAGTTTCTAGAAATGAAGTGACGTGAGGAGAAATCCTTTTGGAATCGAGCATTCTTTCGGAAATCATTTTCCTCATTCGATCCATTTCAAAAACTTCATCACCCGGTAAGCGCAATCCAGACCCTTGACTTAAGGTACCTGAGGCTATAACTCTTTTTGAGTTTCGAATAGCAATGTAATTCAATACATCCTTTTTAGTCACTCGATTATCTAAACCTGAGCCAACAATATCACTTAATTCACGTTGAGATACTTTTTCTTGTTGGCATATTTGCTTGATCAACGGCGAAATCCAGGGATTGGATTGACCAGAATTTGGATTAAAATTACCCAATGAAAGATCAGTTAAATTAGAAAGAGTCAGATCTTCAATAATAGAATAAGATTCGATGTTCATTTCAGTTGGACTAGGCTCTTGGGTGACAACTGAGTCTATAATACATATAGGTTTGCCAATTTCGGCGATACCGCCTACAGGAACTAATACTTTTTTCAAATAACCTGCTATAGGAGAGGGCACCTCAGTGTCAATTTTATCGGTGGCTACTTCAACAATAAATTCATCCGCTTCCACATAATCACCAGGCTGTTTTAACCAATTTAAAACAGTCGCTTCCATGATGCTTTCACCCATTTTGGGCATGATAATTTCCGTTATAGCCATAATACTAAGATAAATCTTTTAATAAATATCGCCTAATCAAATTCAATGAATTTAAAGAGGTCATATGTATATTTTGCATTCGATTACCGCCCAATTGTAGCTTTCTTGTGATTACTTCTCCTTCAGAGGCTAAAGCAATCCAGACGGTACCTACCGGTTTTTCAACACTCCCCCCCGCCGGTCCAGCAATCCCAGAAGTGGCCATTCCATAAGTCGATTTGAATTTTTCTCTAATGGATTTCGCCATAGCGGATACACAAGACTCACTCACCGCTCCATCTATATTTAAAATGGAATCAGAAACATGCAAAATTTCTTTTTTAATCTCGTTGGAATATGAAATCACACCACCTATAAAATATTCAGAGCAACCTGAAATTTGAGTAAATTGATGAGATAAATGTCCCCCGGTACAACTTTCTGCCAAAGCAAGTGTGGCCTTATTTTTTAGTAATAATTGGCCCACAACTTCAGATATTTCATCCTTATCATAACCAAAAATATAGGAATTAATCATGGGGCGTAAAAGAGCTATTTGCTCTTCTACATTCGCTTTTAATATTTCAAGATCATCTCCAAAAGCCGTAAGTCGAAGCTTTACAATTCCAAGAGATGGCAAATAGGCTAATTTAATGTGTTTTGGAAGTGATAATTCCCAATCATGAATTAAATCAGATAAATAAGATTCACCTATGCCGATCGTTTTTATTACTTTATGATAAATAATTGGGGTTTTAAAATGTGAAACCAATTTTGGAATAACTTCATTTTCCATGATGGCTTTCATCTCAAAAGGAACTCCAGGCATCGAAACCCATATGACACCAAATTCATCGAACCACATACAGGGTGCAGTACCTTGCTTATTGGGAATAAATTGGGCTTTGGTTGGCAAAAGTGCTTGACCTCGATTAATATCTGTTAACTCGCGCCCACGTTTTAAGAAAAATTCAGTGACATCTTCTAAGGCATCATCATTCATTTCCAGTGAACAATGAAAGAAATCAGCTAATATTTTTTTCGTTAAATCATCTTTTGTTGGCCCCAGGCCGCCAGTAATGAAAACAACATCCGCCCTAGATTTAGATTCATTAAGAATCGCCGTTATTTCTTCAGCTGAATCACCTACGGAAGACTTCCGAATCGTTTTAATCCCTAATTTATCTAACTCAAAACTGATCCATTGGGTATTCGTGTCCAATATTTGACCATAAAGAATCTCATCTCCAATTGTAATAATTTCTGCTCGAACCATTAAGTTTTCTTACTTTTGTACGAAAATACGGATTATTTGGGATTGATTAACACCCAAGAATTGAAAAAGCCCCCATAATAAATGAAACACTCAGAAATAAATTTTAAAATCCAGTTAGACGATCAAAATATTCCCGAAAATATTTCTTGGTCAGCTACCGACAACCCGAATGAGGGCATAGAAGAAACCAAAGCAATATTAGTTGCAGCATGGGATCCATACCATAAAGGAACCTTAACTTTACCTTTATGGACGAAAGACATGGAGGTAATGGATATGAAACGTTTTTTTATTGAGATTATGGGAACGGTATCAGAAGCATCTCTTCAAGCTACTGGAGATCAATTTTTCTCACAAGAAATTGAGCAAGTGTGTCGTACACTTTCTTCACATTTACAAAAAGAAATATTAGAAGCTGAAAAAGGCGCTAAATAAAAGACGATGAAATATATTAAAATATTTACTTTTCTAATCGCTTTAAGTCACATATCCTGGGGACAAAAGGGGATTAATTTTATTAAAACAAGCAATTTCAATGCGGCGGTCAATGCAGCCAAACAACAGAATAAATTACTTTTCGTTGAGGCCTACGCACCCGATTGCCATGTTTGTATGGCGTTTAAAGGAACCTTTGCCCAACCACAAGTTGGCAAAGTTTACAATACTAATTTCATAAACTTCCAGTTGGATGTCAATAACCCTGATAATCTGGCGATCCTCAAAAAGTATAAAATTATTCTTAATGCCACGCCAACGTTCATTTTTTTTGAACCTAAAATGATGAAGGTGGTTCAAGTAAAGGCTTTTGGCGAAAAGGACAATTCTGTCGTTAGCGTAAACTTAATTGGCCAAAAAGCGGCTAATCCTCAAGAACAGGTGGGCAATTTTTCAATAAAGTTTAAATCAGGGGATCGCAATCCAGCATTTTTATTAAACTATGCTCAATATGCGCGCATCATGGGGGATACTCTGACCAATATTAAGATGATGAATGAATATGCCAAGGTATTACCAACAAACCAATACGTGACCCAGAGCACTTTAAATATTCTTCAAACGGTCATGATGAACCATGACAATGAACTATTTGATTATTTTATCACTCATTTACCTGATTACAACAAAGCATTTGACCCTAATATGGTTCGGATGATTTATGAAAATATCTTTCAAATTGTACTAACCTCTCAAATAAATTATTTGAATTCTAAAAGTATTTTGAAGATAAAAAATCAAATGAAAACGACGGGAATGGATCCCAGTAGCATTATCAGAAGAACGTGGCTAGCTGAAAGCAATCTGTATTTCAAGCAAAAAAATGCAGCGGCAGGAATTAAAGTAATTCAAAATTTAATTAATGTTTTGCCCAATGCTCCTGGTCCCAAAGAATACCAATATTTATGCGATTACGTGAAGAGCAAAACCAATGATAAAAAGGCATTAAAATACGCTCAGGTCAATTGGTGTAAATTTGGGCTTCGTTAATTAGCGAAGAAAGGCTCGGTAAAGCATAACCAACACACAAAATAAAAACATCACGATCGATATTTTATTAATGGTGTGCATCGTTCTAATATTAAAATTAGTAGGTGCCCCTGGCTTTGGTTTTTTAAAAACTCTAACAAAATACGTAAAGACCTCGGTTAGATTAAATTGTTCTTTAAGTCTGCTCATGATTTTAGTTTTCGGGGGCGTCTTTCCAGTCGCCATGATCTTTAATAAGTTGGATTAATTCGTCAACGGCCAAATGAGCCGGTACTGATTTTTTTATCACATTTTGGCCTTTATACAGCGCTATTTTATCTTTTCCTGTTCCTACATACCCATAATCTGCATCTGCCATTTCCCCAGGCCCATTAACAATACAACCCATTATGCCTATTTTAATTCCCTTTAAATGATCAGTAACTTGGCGAATCTTAGCCGTCGTTTCCTGAAGGTCAAATAACGTTCTTCCACAGGAAGGGCATGAAATATATTCCGTTTTTGATATTCGAACCCGACTAGCTTGTAAAGTTCCGAAGCTTGTTGAATTGCGAAGCGCAAATGAGTTTTTCAAACCCGAAGTTGATATCATGATACCGTCCCCTAATCCGTCGACCAACAAAGCACCTGCATCTGTAGGAGAATAAATCTGTAATTGTTCATCACTTACATCTTTATAATCTAATTGAATAATCACTGGACTCAGTATTGAATGATGTATTAAATCAAAAAATGCGCGTCGTATTTCCGGCATTTTATGTTCATTAGAAGAGTGCAAGATGATGACTACTTGCTTCTCTATTTTTAAATTGTCTAACATATTTACATCCCCAATAAGACTGGCTGCATTTATCTTAATGAAATTAATGTTGGGATGTTTACTCGTGGACCCACACCATTCATCCCAAGTAAACTGTGGATATATGGTATTTATTTGATGTGTCAACCAAACAGACGAAGACTGAATTTGTCTTAATCCGTTCGGCAGCATAAACGGAATATTTTGATCTCCTGTAAAAATATAATCGGCCCCTAAATCATTCATCGCCCACTTATCAGGCTCAGGTAAATAAAAATGACCAATCGATTTTAAATCATCCATAGACAATTCTGAAACTGAAGAAAAATCGGCAATGACCCGAGGTACTTGTTTCCCACCAAAATTTAAAACTTCATTTGAATGACGTCTTTCATAATAAAATGGGTGAATAGGAGAGTCAAATGAATCAGTCTTTCCCTTCCATGGATGAATAGGATAAGATTTACTAGATCTATTCTGTAAGCGACGAACCATTTCTTGAGCCACAGGAATTTCTAACTCTGGATCTTCTGTTAATGAAACACGGATCGTATCACCTAGGCCATCTTCTAGTAATGTACCAATACCAACGGCCGATTTAATTCGACCATCTTCTCCTTCGCCAGCCTCAGTTACCCCCAAATGCAAAGGATAGGCTTTAAATTCCCCTTCTTCTAATTTTTTACTAAGAAGTCTATATGCTTCCACCATCACTTGGGTATTGGAAGACTTCATCGATAAAACGATGTTATAATAGTTTTCATCCTCACAAATACGCAAAAACTCTAAAGCAGATTCGACCATACCTAAAGGAGTATCGCCATATCTACTTAAAATACGGTCAGATAAAGAACCATGATTCGTTCCAATACGCATGGCTGTACCGTATTCTTTACAAATTTTTACTAAAGGCAAGAATTTATCTCGTATTCTTTCTAATTCCGATTGATAAGATGCGTCTGTGTAATCAATGACCTCAAAACGTTTTTTATCTGCGTAATTCCCTGGGTTTATACGCACTTTTTCAACGATCCGAGCGGCTAATTCCGCCGCATTAGGTGTAAAGTGAATATCTGCCACTAGAGGAGTTTGATATCCTCTTGTGCGAAGACCTTTTCTTATGTTTTCTAAATTCTGAGCTTCCTTCACAGATGGAGCAGTAATTCGAACGATTTCACAACCTGCGTCGATCATCCGAATGGACTGATCGATGGAACCTTGCGTATCCATCGTATCCACCGTGGTCATCGATTGAATACGAATGGGAAAATCGGAACCTATGAAAACATGTCCCACCTCAACAGGAATGGTTGTTCTTCTTTGATATGCTACAAGTGAAGCCGCATACTTATTACCGTCAGAAATTAATTTAGAAATAGACGAATCCGTTGACATACCTTTTATTAAAACCAAATTTACAAAAAGCCTCATCAATTACATCAAAAGATGAGACTCCCAACCTGTGATTATATTACCATGAACTCTTTTTATGCCCAATTGTTGCATAAAAATAAATAAAAATATAGCAAGGAATCATAATGATGTAAGCCTTTTGCGTGTCACCAATTTGATCCGCAATCTTTCCATAAAGTAAGGGCAACAAAGCTCCTCCAGAAATCATCATAATGATCAGAGCGCTACCTAATTTGGTGAATTTACCTAATCCTTGAATCGCTAAAGGCCATAAAGCTGGCCACATTAATGCATTCGCTAATCCCAATAAAGCTAAACACAACACCGAAGTAAAGCCTGTAAAGAAAATGGTACCGATAGAAAAAACAATCCCTAAAATGGCTGAATAATTCAATGCTTTTTGTTGGCTTAGGTATTTTGGAATAAAAAGAATTCCGACGATATATCCCACTAGCATTCCATAAAGCGTATAAGTAGTGAAAATTTTAGCTACATCTTTATCGAAACCTTGTGAAACTCCGTAATTAATGATGGTATCTCCGGCAATAACTTCTACGCCAACATATAAAAAGAAAGCAACTAGGCCTAAAACAAGGTTAGGATAAGACCAAACACTATCTTTTACAGAGTCATTTTCTTGTTTTATTTCTTCGGCTTCTACTTCCGGTAAACTAGAAAACCAAACCCAAATAGCTAATATGATCAGAATTACCGTCATAATACCATATGGCGTGATCACTGTATTAAGTTTTTCGTTGCCAACTAATCCACTAGAAAGAAACAATCCACCAAAAATAAATTGGCTTAAAATACCTGCTACTTTATTACAAATTCCCATCACTGAAATCCTTTTAGCGGCTGATTCACTTGGGCCTAGGATCGTCACATAGGGATTTGATGCAGTTTGTAATAGCGCTAATCCGGTACCAATGACAAAAAGACCAAATAAAAACATCGGATAATTAGCCATTTTAGCAGCAGGAATAAATAAAAGCGTACCTATAGCCATAGATAACAAGCCCAAGGACATTCCTCTTTTAAAACCTGTTTTAGCTAATACCCAAGAAGAGGGAATCGCCATGACAAAATAAGAAATGAAAAATGCAAAAGTGACTAATAGGGAATCAAAATTATTAAGTTGGAATGCGTCTTTAAAAAACGCAATCAAAACTGAATTAACCCAGGTGATAAAACCGAATACAAAAAAAAGTATCCCGATTATCATTAAAGGGCCATTCGAAGATTTAGAGTTAGTTGTCATACGTTTTTAATAAGAGTCATTTAGTGCAAATATAGGTTTATTTGTCTTCCATTTACCTCTGGTGAAGTCAGGTATTTTGATGGAAGCAGAATTTTTAGCAATGGATTGCTCGGATAAAGGAGAGATGGCTGACCATGCCGCTGCATCATATACGTCGATAGGAGGGGCAACCTTATTTTTAATCGCTTCAATAAACCCTCTTAAGACGAAATAATCAATTCCACCATGACCAGCATTTTCAGCATCTGCGAAATGTGTTTTCCAAAGGGGATGGTCATATTTGTCTAAATAGGGTTTCGCATCGTCCCAACGATGGGCTTTGGTCGATACTCCTTCAATATAAATAGATTTATTATCTTCCATCCACAATCCTTTAGTTCCTTGAACCCGAAAACCTAAGGAATAGGGGCGAGGAGAGTTTGTATCATGCGTAATTAAGATGGTTTCGCCATTAACACATTTGATCATGGTCTGAACTATATCGCCGCATTTAAAATTCACTTTGGCATTAGGATGATCTGTCCCCCCTTTATTGACAATATATTCATGAAGTCCCTGAGAAGGAGTGGCCATGGATGTCAAATAAGCAAATTGGTTTCCTCGATTAATGTTTAGCATTTCGGCCACTGGACCGAGCCCATGGGTGGGATAAAGATCTCCATTACGGTCCACAGAATGTTGGGTTCTCCATTTCGCTTCCGAAAATCCTTTTTCTCCAAATTCAACACCTCCACCATATGCCTGTGCCCCATTATTTAATTTAACTTCTCTAAGATCATGTTGATATCCACATTGAACATGATTGAGCGCGCCAAACATACCCTGTCGAACCATATTTAACGTAGCTAACACATCTCGTCGGTAGCATACATTTTCTAAAATCATGCAGTGGGACCCCGTTTTTTCAAACATATTAACCAAATCCCAAGACTCTTGTAATTTGACCGTTGCGGATACTTCCACACCTGCGTATTTACCCTGTTTCATTACTTCCAAGGCCATTGGCACATGCCATTCCCAAGGAGTGGCTATGACGACTCCGTCAATATCTGATCGCTTTGCTAAATTTTCAAAATCTTGTTCATTCTTATCATAGATTGCAGGAGAAGGTCTACCTTTGTCGGCAATCATTTTATTTGCGATAGCAATGGCTTTAGGATCTGTGTCACATATAGCAACAATTTCCACATCTGAACGATACATAGCCATTTCCAAATGATTTTGCCCACGAAGCCCTACACCGATGAAACCTAAACGCACTTTTGTTTGTTCTGTTGGTAATCCTTTTAAAAATGTAGGAAAAAGTGCTGTAGAAGAGGAATAAATAAGGGAATTAGATAAAAATTTCCTTCGTTTCATTTATTTTATTTTAGGTTTTAAGATATAGAATTGAAATTTAATTAAAATACTACACTAAATTTATAAGATTTTTTAAAATAATGATGTCAAAAAAAGTTAGCGTTTTTAGAAAAGAACATTTTAATGCTGCCCATCGGTTACATAATCCCGATTGGTCAGCAGAGAAAAACAAAGAAATATTTGGTTTATGCAATAATGCCAACTACCATGGACATAACTATGAATTAATTATTCAAATTACGGGAACAATTAATCCTGAAACGGGTTATGTCATAGATATGAAAGTTTTATCCGATTTAGCCCAAGAAGAAGTGGTTAAAAAGTTTGATCATAAGAATTTGAATTTAGATGTACCAGAGTTTGAAAATTTAAATCCATCAGCAGAAAATATAGCTGTGGTTATCTATCATAAATTACGAGTAAAAATTGCCGCTGAGTTAGACTTAAAAATTAGATTATATGAAACAGAACGAAATTTCGTTGAATTCCCTGCTTATTGATTCCGATCGCTTCTTATTAACCGATGAAGAAATTGGTGATAATCATGTAGCCACCTCCATAGATACGCCTATGAGGGAGGATGCATTTGATCTTTCTGATCTAGAAAAAATTATAATTATTGAAGGTTACTTCAGAGAAATTATGCTCACATTGGGCCTTGATTTAACGGATGACTCTTTACGTGGCACTCCTAATCGAGTAGCTAAAATGTACATCAACGAAATTTTTAGTGGTTTAAACCCTAAAAACGAGCCCAAAGTAGCCTTATTTGAAAATAAATTTGGCTATAACGAAATGTTGATCGAGAAGAACATTAGTTTTTATTCAAATTGTGAGCATCATTTTGTACCGATCGTAGGTAAAACACATATTGCTTATATCTCTTCAGGTAAAGTAATTGGTCTTTCCAAGTTGAATCGAATTGTTCAATACTATGCCAAGAGGCCACAAGTTCAAGAAAGGCTAACGATGCAAATTGCGAAGCATTTGCAAAAAGTATTGGAATCAGAAGATGTGGCTGTTTTTATTGATGCCAAGCATTTATGTGTATCATCGCGGGGTGTCAAAGATGACACAACATCTACCATCACTTCTTATTATGGTGGTAAATTCCAAGAAGAAAATACCAAAAGAGAATTTTTAGGATCGATTCAATCGTAAGATGGGTAAATACATTATTATAGGTGGGAGCCAAGGAATTGGGCAAGCCATTGTGTCAAAATTAATTTCTGAGGGTCATCAAGTTATTAATCTATCCAGAAATCCTTGTGATGTCCAAGGGGTTGAGAATATCAAATACGATGCTCTAGAAATTAATGAAGGAGCTTTTAGTGCAATTTCAGGTCCTGTCGACGGACTCGTTTATTGTCCAGGAAGTATCAACTTAAAACCTTTTCATCGCTTAACGACAGCCGATTTTGAAAAAGATTTTCAAGTAAATGTGCTAGGGGCGGTTAAAGCAATTCAAGGATTTTTACCTTTATTAAAAGCGGCTTCGAATTCTTCTATTGTACTTTTCAGCACTGTGGCCGTACAAACAGGAATGGGCTTTCACGCTTCCATCGCGAGTTCTAAAGGAGCCATTGAAGGATTGACTAGATCTCTTGCCGCCGAACTAGCTAGTTCGAAAATAAGAATCAATGCCATTGCGCCTAGTTTAACCCAAACACCATTAGCAAATGCACTATTAAACAGTGATGAAAAAATTGAAGCTGCGGGAAAAAGGCATCCATTAGGCCGTGTAGGCCAAGCGGCTGATCTAGCAAACATGGCGGTATTTCTTTTACATCCTGAAAATTCGTGGATTACGGGGCAAATTTTAAAAGTAGATGGTGGAATGGGAGATCTAAGAGCTTAATCCATGTTCATTAAAGTGCTTTTGATTCAAAGCTAAATTAACTTTATTCCATTCAATCTCTTTGATAAAATCCTGTTTTCTAATTTGACAATTTTTTATTGGACAATGTGTGCAACATTCATCTAAACATGGATCTACATGGACAAATATTTCAATGTCCGTGGGCATTACTTGGCCTATAGTCACCTCAAATTCATGAATTTCATCATGCACACGGTTTAAATCCCAATACCGAGGTAGCGTTAAATGGCAATCAATATGTAAATCTCCTCCATATTGTTGGACTCTCAAATTATGTAAATCAATCCATTCTTGTTTTTTGTTGGAAACAATCCATTGAATAACCTTTTGAAATACCTCCGGATTTGTCTCGTCCATCAAAGCAGCTATCGCCTCGCGAATTAAATTAAGGCCTTGCCAGCACATCACCGAGGCAAAAATCAAAGAGGCAATGGAGTCAATCCAAAATAAATTGGTCACATAGGTAATAACCAAAGCCACGACAACAAAAACGCCATTCAACGCGTCTAACTTAAGATGCTTGCCATCCGCCAAAATAGCCGGAGAATGGGACGATTTTCCTTGGCTAACTAAATAATATCCAAGAATTCCATTGACAGCAGCCGAACTTATGGAAATAATAATCCCAAGGTCTAAACTTTTTAACTCTGGACGTGCATATAAATGTTGCCATGCATGTAAAAATATATACATGGCGGCTAATAAAATTAAAACTCCTTCTAAGCCAGAAGCAAAGAATTCAATTTTTCCATGCCCATACGGGTGATTTAAATCACGAGGTTGCGAAGCTAAGTATATGGAATAGTAGGCAAATGCCGCCGCAACGACATTGACTATAGACTCCAGCGCATCTGTCAATAAAGTTGTAGAACCACTCGCATAATAGGCATAAAATTTAGCTCCCATGATGGCTAAACTGACTAAAAATGATAAAATGATTAAACGTTGCTTCATTCTTGATTAAAAAAGTGTACAAAGATACTATTTTTGCAACATGGAAAATAAAGAGAATCCCTGGAAGACATTAAGTAATACCACAAAGTATGAAAATCCTTGGATTAAAATTGAACATCATGAGGTGATCAACCCAAATGGCAACCCAGGCATTTACGGAAAAGTTTGCTTTAAAAACATAGCCGTATCCATTGTGGCTTTGGATCATGAGAATCATGTCTATCTAGTAGGCCAACATCGATATACGATTGATGCTTATTCATGGGAATTGCCGGAAGGCGGCTGTTTAATTTCAAATCAAGAAGATTCATTGGAAGCAGCAAAACGAGAACTGTTGGAAGAAACAGGCTTGCAAGCTAATCAGTGGACACTGATGGGAGAAATTTTCCTTAGTAATTCAGTGACCGACGAAAAAGCGTTTATGTATTTGGCCACGGAATTAAGTCAAAACGAATCTAATCCTGAGGATACGGAAAAACTAGAAATTAAAAAATTACCTATTAGAGAAGCCATTGAAATGGCACACAATGGCGAAATAAAAGATTGCTTAAGTATTGTGAGCTTATTAAAGGTCCCACGATTTCATCAATGCTAACTCAGCATAATCCGTTAAATCATACTTGACAGGAACAATACTGACAAAATTATCTGATAGGGCATCTAAATCCGTATTATTATTTAAATCATTATTTTCCAAATTCCCATCCATCCAATAATAGGATTGGCCATACGGATCTTTGCGTTCCTCAAAAAATTCTCTATAAACGGCATTGGCTTGTTTGGCAACTTTAATGCCTTTTAAAGGAACCTCAGATTTAGCAGGAAAATTCACATTTAAGGTCAAACCTTTGGGTAAACCGTGAACTAAAACTTGTTGGCATATCTTGATAATGTAATCGTGGCAATGGCTAAAATCTGCATCGGCACCGAATTCGCACAAGGAGAAACCAATGGCAGGAATCCCTTCCATGGCAGCTTCAATGGCCGCAGACATGGTACCAGAATATAAAACAGAAATAGAGGCATTTGAACCATGATTAATTCCGGAAACGACTAAATCAATTTTCCTTCCTTTTAATATTTGATGCTTGCCAAATTTCACACAATCGGCAGGCGTACCTGAACATTTATAAGAAAGAATATTAGGTCCAAAATCAGATGTTTTACTCACACGAAGCGGAGATCCCAAGGTAATGGCATGGCCCATTCCAGATTGATGCGTATCTGGTGCGACCACAACCACTTCGCCCATTTCAGACATAATTTCAACTAAAACACGAATTCCCTTAGAATAAATTGAATCATCATTGGCAATTAAAATAAGTGGCTTTTCTTGGCTCATAACTTTTATATTTGCTTGCAATTTACAAATTTGCACGCATAAATTAGACGCATGAAGATTAGGAAAGCAATATTATCTGATATACCTATTATTAAAGAAATCGCAGAAAAAGCTTGGAGGCCTACCTATGACCATATTTTAACTGAGCAACAAACCCTCTATATGCTCGAATTAATGTATAATAGCCTCACATTAGAAAATCAAATTAATGGGAACATTGAATTTTTTGTGGTTGACCTAGGCCAAGAAACCGTTGGTTATTTTGCTGTAGAAAATGTAAACGAGCAAAATGTTAAACTGCATAAACTCTATTTAGATCCCACGCAAAAACAAAAAGGGTTAGGACGAAAAATTATCCAATATATTCGGGATTGGACCTTAACAAATCAAAGGGGAAGCATCATTCTAAACGTGAATAAAAATAATTCAGCGGTCCAATTTTACCTAAAAATGGGCTTTATAATTATCGAGGAGCTCATTCTTGACATAGGAGAGGGGTACGTCATGGATGATTATGTTATGCAATTAGATCTAAGGTCAACTCAATCAATTGCTTAATTTGGCCTTCGGGATTTTTGGAAAATTCATGTGTCAACCGATTAGCCAAAATTGCATTCAAAGAAATCATTTCATGTCCAAGAGAAGCTGAAAAGGCATAATAAGCCGCTGTTTCCATTTCTATGTTGGAAATGATTTCACCTTCAAATTTAGTCTTGGAAACATCTCGTAAAAAGTCAGGCAACAAAGATTTCATTCTGACAGTCCGACCTTGCGGCGCATAAAAACCGGGCGCGGTTAAGGTATATCCATGCTGTGAAATAGACGAAAATTGCTTGATTAATTTTTCGCTGGCCTTGGCTCCATACACAGGAAGCGTGTAGTTGATTTGTTGGCACCATAAACTTAGCGCGTCATTTGCCAACATATTGATGGATTCAAAACCATAAAATTGGGCTAAATTATCAAAACCAATAGCCGCTTTAGACACCAAAAATGAGTCCACAGGAATATCTTCTTGTATGGAACCGGAAGTACCGATTCGAATCAATTCTAAGGATATTTTTTGCTCTTTAGCATAGCGAGTTTTAAAGTCAATATTGGCCAAAGCGTCTAATTCATTCATGACAATTTCCACATTGTCAGCTCCAATTCCGGAGGAAATCACACCAATCGACTGATTTCGAAATTGGCCAATATGGCTAACAAATTCCCTCTTATGAATCTTATGATCAATTTTATCAAAATATTTGGAAACAAAAGGAACACGTTCAGGATCACCCACCATGATTATTTTATGAGGCAATTGATCTGGACGAATATGTAAATGATACGTACTTCCGTCCGGATTAATGATGAGGTCTGTGGGTGAAAAATAGGTCATTCGCGAATTTATTGATAATTTTCTAAAGAATTAAAATTATGCAAATTTCAAAAGTAGAAATACACGAAACCATTTTAAAAGTATTGACTAATTCCATCCTTCAAGCCACAAGGGATTATGAATTAGCGAAAGAGTCGCGTGATTCAGATACTAAAAGTAGTGCGGGAGACAAATTTGAGACGGGTAGGGAAATGATGCAAAGAGAAATGGACAAAATAAGTGCGACCCTTGACCAGTATAAAAACCAGGTAAACCTTTTGTCAAAGATTAATCTAAATCGTGCCTATCCAATCGTTGATTTAGGTGGTTTAATCGAAACAGACCAAGGCATTTATTATTTATCGATCGGTTTAGGAAAGATTGAAATCAATTCGGAGATCATCTACGCAATTTCCCTTGATTCTCCGATAGGCCAATTATTTAAAGGAAAAAGGGTAGGAGATGAATTAGAATTCAGAGGTAAAACACTTATAATCAATCAATTAATATGAAAAATGAATCTTATTTTTATCTGTTATTATCGTTAATCGGAGGAGGTTTTACTTTTTATTTCGCAATGAAGGGAGTTGTTAGCCATCAAGGAAATTTTGATGTCATCGCATTTGTTCAAAGCACATGGATTCAAGATGATTATGCAAAGAGTTTAACGTTGGATTTTTGGACAGGCGCTATTGCCGGTACATTTTTTATCTTGAGTGAGGGAAGGAGATTAAAAATAAAATACCATTACCTTTATGTTATACTGACGATGCTGATTGGATATGCCTTTGCATTTCCGCTGTTTTTATTTGTCCGTAGTAAATACGTCAATCAAATTTAAGCATGGAAGAATATATTGCATCGTTTCCAGAAAATACTCAGAAAATTTTAATTGAAGTTTGTGAGGCTATACGAAGTGTGGTCCCTGAAGGAACCGAGGAATTATTGGCCTATGGGATGCCTACTTTTAAATACAAGAAAAATTTGGTGCATTTTGCCGCATGGAATAATCATCTAGGATTTTATCCAACGCCCAGCGGGATAAGGGAATTTCAGGATCAATTATCTATTTATGAAGGTGCCAAAGGATCTATAAAATTCCTTTATAGCCAACCCATACCCATCGATTTAATCAAACAAATCGTTGAATTCAGAGTCAAGGAGGTAATTAGTAAATCAAATTAATTGATTTTTCTTTTCTCAATTTTCAGATTTCGCCCAAAAGATTTGAAGCCTAATTCGGGTGAATAACCCACAGATTGCTTTGAATAATATCCTTTTTCATTGTATGGACGTTTGCGAGGATGCTCTTTGCAAGTTTGAGAACAGGCACCTTCCATTTCTTGTAAGCAAGTAGGGCAGATAGCTAAATGTTCATTGCATTCTGGATTAGCGCAGTTCACCATGTGGTCTGATAAAGAATCGCAAACATGGCATTTTGAGATTACTTCCGGGTTAATGGAATTAACGAGGGTAGCTACGCGGTTGTCAAATACATAACAAGAACCCTCAAAGTCTTCACCACCTTCTTCTAAACCATACTTAATAATTCCACCATGCAATTGGTATACATTCGTAAATCCTTTTTCTAACAAATAGGCTGAGGCTTTTTCACATTTAATTCCACCGGTACAATAGGTAATCACTTTTTTATGCTTCAAATGGTCAATTTCATGCACATGATCCGGTAGATCTCGGAGATTCTCCATATCAAAGGTATAAGCACCTTTAAATCGGCCTAATTCATGCTCATAGTTTGATCGCATGTCGACTAAAACGACATCAGGGTCATTCTTAAGCATGTTTTTGAACTCGGCAGGTTTTAGATGCTTGCCCGTACGTTCTAAGGGATTAACGGGTAATTCTGAATGAACGATTTCATTTTTAACACGGACATGCAATTTGGCAAAAGTATGCGCACCATGATTTTCAATTTTAAAATCAAAATCGGTGCCTTGAAAAATTGGATCCTCTTTAAGCCATTGCATGTAATTTTCGCAATCCACATGAGTGCCGGAAACGGCCCCATTTAACCCTTCACTTGCCACAATAATCCTACCTAAAATACGATTCTCGATACAAAAAAGGTGATGTTTCTCCCTATATGATTCAGGATCAGCAATAGGGGTATAGTTATAATAAAGCAATACACTGTAAGGTTTCATCTTCAACATGATTTACAGATTAAACAAAAAGTGACGATGGGGAGATTCGAACTCCCAAACCTTAACGGCACTACCACCTCAAGGTAGCGTGTCTACCAATTTCACCACATCGCCAAAACGGTTAGCAAAATTACCAATAATTTACTTACTTGCCAAGAATTCGAAATACTCAAAATTAATTAATAAGATGGCTTTAGAACTAAGCGGAAAATTAATCAAAAAATTACCTGAGGTTACAGGAACAGGTAAAAATGGTACAAATTGGATCAAGCAAGAATTTGTACTTGAAACTCAAGATCAATACCCTAAAAAAGTATGCATGTCGGTATGGGGAGATAAAACCCAAGATTTAACTCCCGTACAAGAGGGTGAAATTGTAAAAGTTCAATTTAATGTAGAATCCAGAGAATACAATGATCGCTGGTATACGGAAATTAGAGCGTATAAATTAGATCGCACTGGGTCAAGCCCAAGCGTTCCCCCTAATGTGGAGCCAAGTCCAGCGGGAGGTTATCAATTTCCTCCATTAGCCACAGAAAGTGG
>Ga0222712_10002246_pt1 | contig 22435 bp, 17 predicted proteins | sample C33_657DmetaG_FD_165043 | JGI IMG/M metagenome (GOLD analysis project Ga0222712, IMG submission 165043) | Estuarine water microbial communities from San Francisco Bay, California, United States - C33_657D | ecosystem: Environmental > Aquatic > Marine > Unclassified | place: USA: California... | reverse complement strand
GAATTGTTGATGATGTTAAGGCGTGGACAATGGGATATGCCCAAAGGAAAACTGGATGAGGGTGAAACCATAGAGGCATGTGCCCTGCGAGAGGTGGAAGAGGAAACAGGTATATCCAACCTCAGGCTCTGCGAAAAATTACAAACGACTTATCATACCTATGACTTTCAGGGCAAAACTGTACTAAAGCCATCACATTGGTATAAAATGGAATGTACGGGAACAGAAAACTTGATACCACAAATTGAAGAAGACATCACTGAGTTGCTCTGGGCGGACAAGGTTAAAGCTGCCGAGTTGGCAAAAAAAGCATTTCCATCCATCAGGGAAATGATTGAAAAATACTACCTGTAGATGGGTGAAGCGCTAGGGCTATGGCCTTTGAAGAATTGATTTTGAAACGACCTCTGGCAAAAACAGGGAAGCATCTCCACCATTTCTGATGATGTCTCTCACGATGGTGGAAGCGATTGAAGTATATTTTGGTTCGCAGGTAAGGAAGAAAGTTTCTATATGAGGGTCAAGGGTCCTGTTGGCATCTGCAATGGTCTTCTCATATTCAAAATCACTTACATAACGGATGCCCCTGAGGATATACTGGGCATCAACCTCTTTGCAGAAATTCACCGTCAAGCCTTCATAAACGGCTGCAGAAACCTTTTCTTCATCTTTAAAGATCTCATCAATCCATGACTGTCTTTGTTCGGGACTATACATGGGAGCTTTGCCGGCATTTTTACCAACAGCAACAATGATTTTATCGAAAAGAGGCAATGCTCTCTTGATCACATCCACATGCCCCAGGGTAATTGGATCGAATGTGCCAGGGAAAAGACAAATTTTTTGCATGGATTTGTTTTAGGATGTCGTTTCTTTTCTTCCTGATAATAGATACAATACAGCCATGCGAACGGCTACGCCATTTTCAACCTGATCCAAAATGATTGACTGTTTGCTGTCTGCCACATCTGAATCAAGCTCCACTCCCCTGTTGATGGGTCCTGGATGCATGATCAGTACTTCTTTTTGAAGAGAATCAAGTAAATTCCTCGTGATGCCATAAGCCTGGTTATATTCACGAAGTGATGAGAAAAGCACCTGGTTTTGGCGCTCCAATTGTATTCTCAAAACGTTTGCAACATCACACCATTGAAGGGCCTCTTTTACGTTGTATGTGACATTTACACCGAATGCATCCCTGATGTGCTTGGGGATTAAAGTGGGTGGTCCAGCAAGGGTAACTTCAGCACCCATTTTGGTAAGCAGGTAGATATTGCTCAAAGCCACTCGTGAATGCATGATGTCTCCAATGATGGCAATTTTCTTGCCTTTCAAATCTCCCAATCTTTCTGTTATGGATAGTGCATCCAACAATGCCTGGGTAGGATGTTCATTGATGCCATCTCCCGCATTGACGATGGCAGCGGGGATATGCTTAGCTAAAAAATGGGGCGCACCTGTAGCACTGTGGCGCATCACCACCATATCCACTTTCATGGATAAAATGTTGTTGACTGTATCCAAAAGGGTTTCACCTTTGGAAACTGAGGAACCACTTGCTGCAAAGTTGATGGTGTCTGCACTCAATCTTTTTTCAGCCAACTCAAAAGAAATCCTTGTTCTTGTTGAGTTCTCATAAAATAAGTTCACAATGGTTATATCCCGAAGTGAGGGAACTTTTTTGATGGGCCTTTGAAGTACTTCTTTGAATTGACGGGCTGTATCTAAAATAAGTTGAATGTCTCCCGGAAGGAGGTCTCTAATGCCGAGCAAATGTTTTGAGCTTAGTTGCATTAGGGAGCAAATTTAGCGTTTACAGTTGTATTTTGACAACAAATTTTAACTGACATCAAATACTATCATATAAAATCACCCTTTTTTCATCCCCCCACACCACTTTCACTTTCTGTGTAACGATGGAATCAATGGATTTTCCAACATAATCGGGCTGAATCGGGAGTTCTCTGCTGAACTTTCGATCAACCAAGATACACAATTCCACTTTCTGTGCTCGACCGTTGTCCAACAGGGCATCCATTGCTGCTCTGATGGTTCGGCCTGTATAGAGTACATCATCAATCAGAATTACCTGTTTCCCTTCAATGGAAAATGGAAGATCCGTTATGCTGGGTATATGAATTTGTCCCCTGAAATCATCCCTGTAAAAGGTGATATCGAGTTTTCCATATGAAATGGTAACCTCCGGATGAATGGTTTGAATATACTGTGTGATGAAATCACTGATGGCAATACCTCTAGGTTGAATTCCTATAATACAAGTATTGGTAAAAGGATAATGGTTTTCAATCAACTCATGGGCCAACCTTTTTAAGGTTAACTTGAGTTGATCTTCTTCCATGATAGTATTGACTCCTTTCATTGTTCAGTTGACTTAATGTAAATGTATGAAATACAATTCTTTTAATTATTCTGGTTGCATGAAAGGGTATCGATAATCCTTTGGAGGATCAAATGTTTCCTTTATGGTCCTTACACTCAACCAACGGTAAAGATTGATGGAAAATCCAGCCTTATCATTGGTGCCAGAGCCCCTTGCTCCTCCAAATGGCTGTTGTCCTACTACAGCACCAGTGGGCTTATCATTGATGTAGAAATTGCCAGCGGCATTCCGCAATGTTTTTGTTGCTTCTACAATGGCGGCCCTGTCTTGGGAGATGATTGAACCTGTAAGGGCGTAAGGTGAAGTCTGGTCCAGCAACTCAAGTGTTTCACTGAACTTGCGTTCAGGATAAACATACATGGTAAGTACTGGTCCAAAAATTTCCTCGCACATGGTAACATATTTCGGATCAGTTGTTTCAATGACGGTAGGCTCAATAAAATAACCTTTCGATTTATCACAGTTACCCCCTGCAATCACTTTTACTTTGGACGATCTTTTGGCCTTATCTATATAAGACTTGATTTTGGTGAAAGATTTATCGTCAATGACAGCAGTAATAAAATTGCTGAAGTCTTCGACAGAACCCATTTTAAAACTTTTGATGCCGGCAATCAGTCTTTTTCTTACAGCAGCAGCAAGGTTTGATGGGATATAAGCCCTTGAAGCAGCAGAACATTTTTGTCCCTGGAATTCAAATGCTCCCCTGAGCAATGCAGTAGCAACAACATCAGGATCAGCAGAAGGGTGCACCATCACAAAATCTTTGCCACCGGTCTCCCCTACAATCCTGGGATAAGAACGATACCTGGAAATATTTTCTCCGATGGTCTTCCACATCTGGTTGAAAACACCTGTCGAACCTGTAAAATGCACCCCAGCAAACTGGGGATGGCTGAAACAGACAGATCCAAGTGTAGGTCCATCTACATAAATAAGGTTGATGACCCCATCTGGCAGGCCAGCTTCTTTCATGATGCGCATGAACATTTGTGCAGAGTAAACCTGCGTGTTGGCACATTTCCAGACAACTGTATTGCCACAAAGTGCTGCCGAAGCAGGAAGATTTCCACCGATGGCTGTGAAATTGAATGGACTGATCGCCAAAACAAAACCCTCTAGTGGACGGTATTCAAGCCTATTGTGTATACCCGGAGCACTCACAGGTTGTTGTTGGTAAATTTCTCCAAGGAAATGAACATTGAATCTCAGAAAATCAATCAGTTCACATGCGCTGTCAATCTCTGCCTGAAAAACATTTTTGCTCTGGCCCAACATGGTGGTTGCGTTCATGTATGGTCTGTAACGGGTTGCTATGAGGTCTGCTGCCTTCAAGAAGATGGCTGCCCTGCTTTCCCATGGCATAGCCTCCCAGTCATTTTTTGCAGCCAAAGCGGCATCAATGGCCATTTTAACATGCTTGGCCTCTCCTGTATGGAAATATCCCAGTACATGTTTCCGCTCATGCGGCGGACGCATGGCCACTTTGTTATTGGTCCTGATTTCTCTGGAACCAATGTACATGGGCACATCGATACTGGATGACTTTAGCTCATTGATAACCTCTTTCAGCCTGTTTCTTTCTGCAGATCCCGGCACATAGGTTAGAATGGGCTCATTGGGAGGAATTGGCAAACTATAATGACCGTTGTTCATGTATCGATATTTTAAGTTGAAACATTTTCTTTTTCCATCATGAGATAGGCCTTGATAAAACCATCAAGGTCACCGTCCATTACGGGCTGTATATTGCCCACTTCATGGTCAGTCCTGTGGTCTTTGATCATTTTATATGGATGAAAAACATAACTGCGGATCTGACTTCCCCACTCAATTTTTTTCTTGGAAGCATTGTTGGCATTTTTAAGTTCTTCACGCCTTCTCATTTCCTCTTCGTACAGTTTACTCTTGAGCATCTTGAGGGCTTTTTCCCTGTTTTCTCCCTGGGTTCTGGCCTGTTGACATTCAACAATGATACCACTGGGTGTATGCTTCAGCCTTACAGCTGTTTCCACCTTGTTTACATTCTGTCCTCCCTTACCACCGGATCGGTAAAACTCCCAAACCAAATCAGCAGGATTGACTTCAATCTCAATGGAGTCATCAACAAGAGGATATACGTAAACCGAAGCAAAAGAGGTATGTCTTCTGGCATTGCTATCAAATGGAGAAATCCTTACCAACCGGTGAACACCATTTTCGGCCTTCAGAAAACCATAGGCAAATGGTCCTTCAAACTGCAAAACTGCCGACTTTATTCCCGCTCCATCCCCGTCCTGCCAATCCAATTCAGTCACTGTCCAGCCCTGTTTTTCACCATACATCCTGTACATCCGGACAAGCATCTCTGCCCAGTCCTGGCTTTCTGTTCCTCCGGCACCACTGTTAACCTGTAGCACCGCAGGAAGTTCATCTTCGGGTTGGTTGAGTGTACTTTTGAACTCAGCTTCATCTAAGGCGGCAATGGCTTTGTCATTGGCAAGCTTTACTTCTTCCTCAGAACATTCTCCTTCTTTCCAGAATTCAAACAATACCACAAGGTCTTCTACAGCAGCATCTGTTGAAGTGTAAAGGTTGAGCCAGTATTCATTAAGCTTGATGGTTTTGAGGATCTCCGTAGCACGCTTGTTATCGTCCCAGAAACCGGGAGATTGTGACGTTAGCTTGTCCTCATTAATTTTATATCGTCGGTTTTCGACGTCAAAGAAACCTCCTCAAGACGGATAGGCGGTCTCTCATACTCTTTATTTGTTCAATGGTCATACTGTGCAAAATTAAGTCAATTCATTGAATGCCAATTCAAAATAATAATTTTTAGAACCATCAGGGATAAATTTTGTTGAATAGTGATGATTCAGGCATATAACTTTTTGTACTCATGGCAACTTTTCCCAGAAAAGGGTATTTATGAAAAAGGGGAAAGACCCAAATCCGGAATATATAAGTTGACCGCCTCAGAAGAGAGAAATAACCTCAGTGTAGAAATGAATTGGGTTACACTAGAGAACCAGGCATTTTCATCCGATTATGTTCTGGAGGCAGATGGTGATTTTCATCCCATGGCAGATCAGGGCATAGCAGAAAAAGCCAAGGTTCAGTTCATAGATAGCATCAGTTTTGAAATCTTATTGCTGGTTACTGAGGAAAAGTCACTCCGTATTTTCCATGAAATCCAACCCAACGGTTACCTGAAAGTTACTGAGCAAGGCACCACTGAAGACGGAAATGCCTACCAGAACATCTCATATTACCACAAACAAATGAGTGTTCTCCCCTATTCAACATCTGTTTCCGGTGCGGTGATCAGGCCAACAGAGGAAGGGATGATCAGGCACAAATCCCTGACCGCCATGGAGGAACAAACCAACATGCAACTGACCCAAATCAGGCAGCAAATTGAATTGTTGGCCCTTCAAGCACAGGAAATTCAAAGAAGAAAAGAGTTATCTGTACTGATCTACAGTGCAAAATTGAATTTCACACCAGTGATTGGGCAGCAATATTACCTTTACGAGAAAAAAGACGGTAGCCATTTCCTGTCCCTGGTCAGCCCAAAAGAATGGGGGCCTTCTGGTCCATTTAAAAAATGTGCAGCAGCAGTTAAACTGCTGGCAGACCATACCTGGATGGAACTAGTATAAAAAAAGGGGATCTTTTGGATCCCCTTTCTATTTTTAATTTGAGTCATTATTTAACTTCCTCAAATTCTGCGTCGGTAACATTGTCTGCTGATGCTTTTGCACCACCTGCTTCTTGTCCATCAGCTTGAGGTCCTGCTTGTTCAGCGCCTTGTGTAGCATTGTACATGTCCTGGCTGGCAGCCATCCAAGCATCATTCAGTTCTTTGGTTGCCGCTTCTATAGCATTGACATCCTGTAACTTATGTACTTCTTTTAGTTTAGAAAGAGCTGATTCAATCACCGCTTTTTTCTCTGCAGGAATCTTCTCACCAAACTCTTTCATTTGTTTTTCAGTTTGGAAAATGAGGGCATCGGCAGCATTGATTTTCTCAATTTTCTCACGGGCTTCTTTATCGGTTGCCTCGTTGGCTTTTGCCTCGGCCTTCATTTTTTCAATTTCCTCTTTGGTCAATCCACTTCCAGCTTCAATGCGAATCTTCTGTTCTTTCCCAGTGCCTTTGTCTTTAGCACTAACGTTGATCAGTCCATTGGCATCAATATCAAAGGTCACTTCAATTTGAGGTACACCCCTTGGTGCTGGAGGAATATTATCAAGGTTGAAAATACCCAGGGTCTTGTTCTGATTGGCCATTGGCCTTTCTCCCTGAATAACATGGATCTGAACTCCAGGCTGGTTATCGGCTGCAGTAGAGAAACTTTCAGACTTTTTGGTTGGTATAGTCGTATTGGCAGGTATCAAAACGGTCATCACTCCTCCAAGGGTTTCAATTCCCAGGCTCAATGGTGTTACGTCAAGCAGGAGCACATCCTTTACCTCACCAGTGAGTACAGCACCCTGAACACCTGCCCCAATGGCTACGGCTTCGTCTGGGTTAACGCTCTTGTTGGGTTTTTTACCGAAGAATTTCTCAACAATCTCTTGCACCTTTGGAATCCTGGTAGATCCACCAACAAGGATGACCTCATCGATTTCACTCACATTCATGCCTGCATCTTTGAGTGCCTGCTCGCAAGGTTTCAAGCAACGCTCAAACAACTTATCAGCAATTTGCTCAAACTTGGACCTGCTCAGTTTTTTTACCAGGTGTTTGGGAACACCGTCGATTGCGGTAACATAAGGGAGGTTGATTTCTGTTTCAGATGAACCCGAGAGTTCAACTTTTGCCTTTTCAGCAGCCTCTTTCAAGCGCTGAAGGGCCATTGGATCTTTTCTCAGGTCAACGTTTTCTTCCTTTTGGAATTCTTCAGCCAACCAGTCCATGATAACTTTATCGAAATCATCACCACCAAGATGGGTATCCCCATTGGTTGATTTCACCTCAAAAACACCATCACCCAACTCAAGAACTGAAACGTCGAATGTTCCACCACCAAGGTCAAAAACGGCAATTTTGCTGTCGACATTCTTTTTGTCAAGGCCATAGGCCAATGCTGCAGCTGTGGGTTCGTTAATGATCCTTCTGATGTTAAGGCCTGCGATTTCACCCGCCTCTTTCGTAGCCTGGCGTTGCGCGTCGTTGAAGTAAGCAGGAACAGTCACTACCGCTTCGTTCACCTCATGCCCAAGATAGTCTTCAGCAACTTTCTTCATTTTTTGAAGCACCATGGCGCTGATTTCCTGGGGGGTATACAGACGACCATCAATATCAATCCTTACGGTATTGTTGTCGCCCTTGGCCACATTATAACTCCAATGTTTTATCTCCTCTGTTACCTCATCAAAACGACGTCCCATGAAACGCTTTACACTTGTAATGGTGTTGATGGGATTCGTGATGGCCTGACGTTTTGCAGGATCTCCCACCTTGCGTTCGCCATTCTTGAGGAATGCCACAACACTGGGGGTAGTTCTTCTTCCTTCATCGTTGGCGATAACAACTGGTTCGTTACCTTCCATTACTGAAACGCAACTGTTGGTCGTTCCGAGGTCAATTCCAATGATTTTTGCCATATTTAAGATTTTAGATAAACGATATGTGCAAGAGATATGCCGTTCACCAAATCAGGAAATCTTGTCAGTTTTCAATTCAAAAGCATGACAAACAAAACATTATGACTGATTTTTTTGATCAAAATGGCATAAAAAACAAGAAAAATGATGGCTATCAGCCTTTTTGGAGCATATGCCTGGTGATCAAATAGGCATGTTGGCGTGAGTTTTCAATGAACCATTTGTTGGTTTTGAGGCCGCCACAAATCACCCCGGCCAAGTAGACTCCCTCAACATTGGTCATCATGGTCTCTGGATCGTGCACAGGTGTCTGAAAAGAATCCGTTCCACGGGCAATGCCAATTGCGTCCAGAAAATTAAAATCTGGAAGATAGCCGGTCATGGCAAGGACAAAATCATTGGGAATGGTTTCAATACCTTCGGATGTTGAGATATCAATTTCCGTTTCACGGATAGCAGCTACAGAGGCATTGAAATAGGCTTTGATCGAGCCTTCATTGATCCTGTTTTCTATGTCTGGGCGAATCCAGTATTTGACAGATTCCCTGATGTGTTCATCCCTAATGACCATGGTTACTTCTGCCCCCTTTCGCCAAGTCTCCATGGCAACATCCACTGCAGAATTGGCAGCTCCCACCACAACAATTTTCTGACCAAAATAAATATGCGGCTCCCTGTAATAATGATGCACTTTAGGCAAATCTTCTCCAGGAACATGCATGAGGTTGGGAATATCATAAAAGCCTGTTGCAATAATGATATGCTTGGCTTGATAAATAGATTTTGATGTTTTGACTGTAAAAATCTTTGATGAGGATGTTACAGATGTTACGGCTTCATACAAGGCCAGGTTCAGTTTCCAATGCATGGACACCCTGCGGTAGTATTCCAATGCTTCCGATCGGGTGGGCTTTGGATTGTGGGATACGAAGGGAACGTTTCCGATTTCCAGCTTATCAGCGGTGGAAAAAAAGGTCATGTTGAGCGGATAGTTGTAAAGCGAATGAACAAGTGGGCCTTTCTCAACAATCAAATAGGATAAACCTTTTTCTGTACAGGAGATCCCACAAGACAAACCGATGGGGCCCGCACCAATGATCAAAACATCAAGCATTGGTGTATCGTTTATCATGTTGAAGCCTTTGTTGATTTGAAACTGAAATGCCTTTGGGAGAGATAGCTGAATGCGATGACAAAAACTGTGGTGATCAGTTTTGAAATGGTAGGATAAAGATGAAAATGTTCCACGAAAAGCTTGAGGAAGAAATAATTAAGCAACAAGCTGACACTCACTGTTAAAAGGTACCTGAAAAATTGTACCCGGCCACGCAAAGGAGAAGCAGTAAAAACAATAAAGCGCATCAAAAAAAATCCTGTGGGGAAACTCACCAAAAATGCCATGAGAAAAGCAGCAATATGCGGGCTGATCACAATGAATGAAAGATCCAGGTTTTGCTTGTCAAGGATGAAATTATAACTGATGAAAAATAAAAAAATATCAAATACTGTATTTACCCCTCCACAGGCCGCATAACGGTAGGTTGTACGGTCAAAAAACCTTTTGAAAAGAGGATAAAAAAAATCGAGTGTATGTTCAATCAATGGTTTCAAAAAAACAGTTGAATCAAATTAAAATTTAGCAATGTAAGTGGTATGCTTTTTTGAATAGGTAGCCCCCACGGCTTCGTGCAAAGCAAGCATTTTGGAATTGAAATCGCCCACCCAGGACAATTCTAGTTCTTCATAATGCTTCAAGGGCCTGGTATATTCTTGTAGTTTCATGAAAAGGCAGGATTCAAGCCCCATGTTGCGGTATTGTTCTTTTGTACCCATGATGACAGCACGCATTCTCTTGTGTTTGACCGTAAACTTGTTCCAAACGAATTTTAGTTTCCCCAATAAATCCAAACGGCCATTGAGCCCTTTGATCAGTTCATTGGTGTCTGGAAGAATCATGACAAAGGCAACAGGTTCATCCTTGGAAGTGTAGGCAAACCAAATGAGGTTGGGATCCATCACAGGTTTGATTTTGTGGATGGTTTCCTCAATGGTTGCATCTGTTACTGTCGTGAAATTTTCAAAGTCCTTCCAGGCATCATTATAAATCTCCTTGAAATCTCTTGAATACCTGGGGATATCAGCAGTGTCGAGATGACGAAAAACATAACCATTTCTTTTGGCTACCCAACTGGAAATTTTCGCCACTTTTTCAGGCAAGCCTTTTCTAACATCGATCCTGTTGGATATTTGCTCATACTTGACGGTGAAGCCGTATGTTTCAAAAAGGGCTTTATAATAAGGAGGATTATAGTTCATCCCATAAAAAGGACTGGTGAACCCGTCGACAAGAAGCCCCCACCACATGTCATTTTCACCAAAGTTGATGGGACCATTCATGGCCTGCATACCATGTGATTCCAGCCATGATTTTGCCTGATCAAAAAGCGAATTGGCGGCGGTTTGATCATCGATACATTCAAAGAAGCCACAACCGCCTGTGGGCTGTTCCTCATTGTATGCTTTTTTCTCATTGATAAAGGCCGCTATCCGGCCAATGGCATGGTTGTTTTCATCAACAAGAATCCACCTTTTGCACTTACCAAAGCTGAAAAAATTATTTTTTTCGGGATCAAATACCGACTCGATGTCGTTCAATAAAGGACAAACCCATTGGGCATCATTCCTGTAAATGGAAAATGGGAGCTCAAGGAATTGTTGAACAACATGCTTATCGGTTACTTCAATTGTTTGCATAGCATCTTGTGAAGTGTAAAATTACCAAAAAGGCAGGAAAGCTGATGAATGAGAGGGAATTTAACGGTATTTGAGGATGCTAAATCTGTTCGGATAGTCTGAAATGATGCCATCCACGCCCAATGCGGCCATGTTTTCAATGTCTTTTTCCTCGTTGACAGTCCAGGCAATCAATTTTACTTTGAGTTTTCTGCAAGCTTCTACATATGCCTTGTCAATCAGCTGATAGGCAGGACTCAATATATCTGGCCGAAAACCAAGATCATCCACCAATTGCTCTGGTGTTTTTTTATTGGATTCACCAAACAAATAGGATGTTTTGATGGATGGATAGGATTGGTGCAAAACCTGTAAGCTTCTTTTATCAAAAGACTGGATGATGGTTCTCTTGGAAATGTTGGCTTTTGTAATCACATCCATCAACAGGGCCACAAATGCCTCCGGTTTGGGGTGTGAAATCCCATCTGTTGCAGGTGCACACTTTGTCTCAATGTTATAATTAAGCGGTTTTAGGTGATTTGCCTTAACATAATTCTCTACGGCTTCAATCACATCACTGAGCAAAGGCTTGATGGCGGGTATCTTTTTTTGAGAAGGAAACTTGGGGTTAAATTTCATACCAACATCCCATTTGGACGCCTCATCTTGGGTCATTTGATATATATTAAATGATTTGTCCTTGGGCGATGAGAACTGCTTGCCTGTGGGCGGAGTGGCAATTTCAGGATTCATGAACGTTTCATGCGATAGAATAACCTTGTTATCCTTGGTAATGACAACATCCATTTCAAGCGTGGTAACCCCCAGGTCAATGGAATGCAGAATGGCTGCGATGGTGTTTTCTGGCATCAATCCCCTACAGCCCCTGTGCCCCTGAAGATCAATTTTTCTCGTTTGTGCGGAAACGGAGGCGGGAAAAACAGCCAGGGATGGCAAACAAAGCATGAATTGGATCAAATGTTTCAACATGCAATAAAATTAAGGGAATCGTACCTTTGCACCAATCTAAACATTTATGCTAAGCAAAATCATCAGGGAAAAAGCAATCGAGGCCATTGAATCGCTCCATGGAATTCGTTTCAGTGAGCGTGATTTTCAAGTGAGTCCAACAAAACCAGAATTCGAAGGTGATTTTACCATTGTCTTGTTCTCGCTGATCAAGCAACTTAAATCATCGCCTGAAGCATTGGGAAATGCACTGGGCAATAAAATGATTGCTGATGATCCTGATTTTTTTGATTCTTTCAACATCATTAAGGGCTTTTTGAATTTCACCATTCAACCAGCCTTTTTACTTGATATGTTGAATAGTCATTACCAGGATCCCTGCTTTGGAAAAGCACCACTCAATGGTAAAAAGATCATGGTGGAATATTCATCTCCCAATACCAACAAGCCACTTCACCTGGGTCATTTGAGAAATAATTTTCTCGGAAGAAGTATTGCTGAGATTCTCAAAGCCAATGGCTATGAAGTATTCAAGACCTGTATTGTCAACGACCGCGGCATTCATATTTGTAAAAGCATGATTGCCTGGAACAGGTATGGCAACCTGGCCACTCCAGAAACCACAGGTACCAAGGGTGACCATTTTGTAGGTGACTACTATGTCAAGTTCAATGATGCCTACAAATTGGAAATTGAACAACTCGTTGCACAGGGAATGGACAAGGCAACTGCAGAAAAAGAGGCCCCCATCATGAAAGAGGCTCAACAAATGCTGCTCGATTGGGAAAATGGGAAGCCAGATGTCATTGACCTATGGAAAAAAATGAACGAATGGGTCTATGCCGGATTCGATGTAACCTACAAAAGGATTGGATCAGATTTTGCCAAAACATACTACGAAAGTGAGACCTATCTGCTGGGAAAAGACACAGTGGAACTGGGACTCACCAAAGGTGTTTTTTATAGGAAACCCGACGGTAGTATTTGGATAGACCTCACTGCTGAAGGGTTGGATGAAAAACTGGTACTCCGCAAGGACGGAACATCGGTATACATTACACAAGACATAGGCCTTGCCCAGAAAAAATACGATGAATTTGGCATGGACCAGAGCATTTATGTGATTGGTGATGAACAAAATTACCACATGAAAGTGCTGCAATTGATCTGTAAAAAATTGGGACTGCCTTATGCCAACGGTATTCACCATCTTTCTTACGGCATGGTAGAACTTCCTACCGGAAAAATGAAAAGCCGTGAAGGTACCGTAGTTGACGCTGATGACCTGATCGATGAGATGGTGTCTATTTCAAGAGAACATACCCAGAACCTTGGCAAGGTCAAGGATTTTGGTGACGAAGAATTGGTTGCGTTGTACGATACCATTGGTCTTGGTGCCTTGAAATATTTTCTGCTCCGTGTTGACCCCAAAAAGAAAATGATCTTTAATCCTGAGGAGTCCATTGATTTCCATGGTTTCACTGGTCCTTTTGTTCAATATACCCATGCAAGGATCAAATCAGTTTTGAGAAAATCGACAGTTGATACTGCATTCAAAGCATTTCCAAGTCCGTTGATGAAAGCTGAAAAAGATCTGCTCTTATTGACAGAACATTACGAAGTGGTGCTCAAGCAAGCTGCTGACGATTTTGACCCTTCTGTCATTGCTACATATTTATTTCAATTGGCACAATCCTTCAATTCTTTTTATGCAGCGCTGAGTATAGGCAATGCTGAATCAGAGGAGAAAAAACAATTAAGGTTGAAAATCTCCAGTTTGGTAGCAACAATCATCGCCAGTGGGATGGAGTTAATGGGCATAAAAGTGCCCGAGAAAATGTAGATGATACATTTCCCCGGGCAGAACCATAATCCCTAATCATTTTATATTTTATCCTCCCAAAGGACCACCGCTTACGTTCCTGAATTGTTTCAGGCTTGGATCCATTTCAATTGCTTTGTTGCAAAGTGTAGCACCCTTATTCTTGTCACCCATTTTGATATAACTCATGCCAATCATGTAAAGGGCTCTTGCTTCTTCCCTGTCAAGGTAAAGTACCTTGTCCCAGTAATTGATGGCTTCTTTGTAGTTTCCAAGGCTGTAGTAGTTGTTGGCAACATTGTTCAACAAATCTATATCACCAGGTCTTTTTTCCAATAATTTCAACAACATTTCCATTCCTTTTTGGGGCATGCCGGCTGCGATATAAGAGTTGGAAAGATTTTCAACGAAATTGTTGTCAACTTTATATCCTTTCTCCATGGCCATCTCATAGTATTTGACAGCAGTTTTTTCATCGTTCATGGCAGAATAGGTCATTCCCAATTCGTTCATCAACCTGTTGTTAGCAGTATCAATTTTCAACGCTTCAAGGTAATACCTGGCAGCAGCTTTGAAGTTACTCATGTCTACCAAGGCCCTTGCAAACATTGTAGGGATCTCAGCATTTTTAGGTTCCTCAACAAAGGCAGCTTCGAGGTACTTAAAACACTGTGCAAAATCCTCTTTCTCGTACATGCTCCTGCCAATCATAAAATTCACGCGCTTACCAATATTAAGGGCCAATAATTTCTGACCATATTTAATGGCATCATCCCATTTGCGGAAATTGTAAAAAATCTCGGTGACTTTTTCTAATGATACTGCATCATTGGGTTGGGAGGCCAAAACAGTAAGGAAAGATTGACGAGCAAGATCAAACTGCCTTGTTTCCAATGCTTCAATGCCAAGTGCCCTTTGGGCTTCTATCATGTTAGGGTTTACTGCAACTGCCATTTGAAGCAATTCAAGAGCCAGTTTGTGTCTACCAGCTTCCTGTTCAATCTTTGCTTTTTGGATGAGAACTTTTACACTGTCGTCGGCATTTTTTGCAAATGCCCCAAATGTTGTCAGAAAGGCAATGGCTAAAACGAATAACTTTTTCATTAGGGTGGATTTAGGTTTGGATTGTTTCTTTTCAGAATACATCCACCTAACGGAGGCAGTGATATTTTTATTTCATATGATCCTGCATTTTTTTGATTTATAGGGAAAATAACTGTGTTGTTTACGTAGTTTCCCGTACCCCAGTACTTTTTTTCATCACTATTGAAAATTTCCAGCCATTCCTCTGTGGAGTTTACCCCTACCGTCCATTCCAGCCTTTCTTTGGGTGTCAGGTTCAAGACAACCATCAATTCCTGGTCATTGGTCTTCGTCATCCTCCTGAAACAGATCACAGATTCTTCACGGTGGTCCAGGTCATGCCAGGCAAAGCCATCCTGATTGAATTGTTGCTCGTACAAGGCAGGTTCCTGTTTCAACAGATGTGCCAGAGCACACACACAGGCTTTCATTCCTGCATGGCTTTCATGTTCCAGCAGATCCCATCTTAGGGATGTTTTGTAATTCCATTCCTCTGTTTGGGCAAATTCATTACCCATAAACAGAAGCTTTGCACCTGGGTGGGTAAACATGTAAGTATAAAGCAACCTTAAATTGGCAAATTTCTGCCATTCATCACCTGGCATCTTGTAAATCATGGGGGATTTCCCATGCACAACTTCATCATGGCTGAGTGGAAGCATGAAATTTTCATCATGATAATACATCATGCTGAATGTCAATTGGTTTTGCTGGAATTGCCTGTACAATGGATCCTGTTTGAAATACCTTAGGGTATCGTGCATCCATCCCATCATCCATTTCATTCCAAAACCGAGGCCGTCAGCATACGTTGGCCTGGAAACACCAGGCCAGTTGGTGGCCTCCTCTGCGATGGTTTGAACCCCTGTAAAATCCCGATAGACCATCTGGTTCATGTCTTTCAGAAAGGCAATGGCCTCAATATTGCCATTTCCACCAAATTCATTGGGCTCCCATTCTCCTTCGTTTCTGGAATAATCCAGCTTGAGCATGGAAGAAACAGCATCTACCCTAAGACCATCTATATGGAACTTGTCCAACCAGAAACGGGCATTGCTGATGAGAAAAGACCTTACCTCACCTCGCCTGTAATTGAAAATATAACTGTTCCAGTCTGGATGATATCCTTTTCGCATGTCAGCATACTCGTAGGTATGCGTCCCGTCAAACATAAAAAGCCCATGGCTGTCATATGGGAAATGGGATGGAACCCAATCCAAAATAACCCCAATTCCTTCCTGGTGAAAAAAGTCTATCATGGCCATGAACTCCTCAGGGTTCCCGAACCGGGAAGTAGGAGCAAAATATCCTGTACCCTGGTAACCCCAGCTTCCATCAAATGGATACTCCATGACAGGCATCAACTCCACATGGGTAAATCCCATTTGTTTTACATAAGGAACCAACCGCTGGGCAATTTGCCAGTAACTAAAATAATACTCCTCATCAAAGGGCTCAGGTCTCATCCAACTGGCCAGGTGTACTTCATACACTGCATAGGGAGATTGGAGTGAATTGTGTTTTTCCCGGCTTTCCATCCAAGACAGGTCATTCCAGTTGTATTCAAAATTCCAGGTGATGCTGGCAGTAAGGGGTTTCTTTTCCCAAAAATGGGCATATGGGTCGCCCTTTTGCATGATTTTTCCTTCGAAACCATGTATGGAATATTTATATACCTCTCCCCTTTTACATCCAGGAATAAATCCCTCCCAGATACCGGATTTGTCTAAACGGACAAAAAGAGGATGAATGCCATCTCGCCAATTATTGAAATTTCCTACAATACTTACCCTTGTTGCATTGGGTGCCCAAACAGCAAAATAGGTTCCTTCAGTGTCCAAAACCTCCAATTGTTTATTACCAAAATATTGATAGGCATTGTAAAGAGTACCTTGTTGAAAATTGTTGACTGCCTCCTCAGTAAAAATGGAATAGTTCCAAACCGGGCCGGAAGTCTCAACAAAATGAACCTCCTCATATGGTTTTGGACTATTCTCTTTTTCTTTGGAATGATGCATTCAGGATGTTTAATTCTTCAACTCAAATATCTGAAATGACTTTGATGGAATAGCAAACATTGAGCGTTTTATGATTAGATCACCAGATGTAGTGACTGAGTATACGTTATTTGAGTGGTCAGTATTTAGATTACAAAACCATCAGGGATTACTGCCCCTTTTTTGACAACGACGATGCCTTCTTTGATGGAATAAAGCTGATGCTCTGTATTGGCCAGGTGTTTACCACCATTGATGCGTACATCGTTTCCAATCCTGCAGTTTTTGTCAATGATTGAATTCTTGATGTAACACCTTTCACCAATACCTAGTTTAGGAAGCCCATTGCTCACAGAGGTGTTCATTTCATCCAATGTTTCGTAAAAATCTGTACCCATGATATAGCAACTCACAATAGTGGAGCCATAGCCAATCCTGGTCCTGATACCCAGTACAGAGTTTTCTACCCTTGAAGCGTTGATGATGCATCCTTCTGCAACGATTGTTTTTTCAAGTGTAGTGCCACTGATCTTTGCAGGAGGCAACATCCTTGCCCTAGTATAGATGGCTTTGTTGTTGTCAAACAAGTTAAATTCTGGTACATCCTGTGTAAGGGCAAGGTTGGCCTCGAAGAATGAGTGAATGTTTCCGATATCAGTCCAGTATCCTTCATATTGAAAGCTTACTACATTGTGTTTGCTGATGGAATAAGGGATGATTTCCTTGCCAAAGTCTGTTGCATCCTTGACTTCTTCCTGAAGAAGATCGAACAAAACCTGGCGACCAAAAATATAAATACCCATGCTGGCCAGATAATTTCTACCCTGCGTTTGCATGGTGTCACCAGTATCACTTACCCAATCAGGCAGCAATTCTGTTTTGGGTTTTTCAATAAAGGCCTCTATAATCCCTCCCTCCCCTTTTTTGAGGATACCAAACTCTGTTGCCTCTTTGCCATTGACAGGTATCGTTGCAATGGAAATATCAGCCTTGCTGCGGACATGGTTATCAATCATTTCCTGAAAATCCATCTGGTACAATTGGTCTCCGGAAAGGATCAGAACATGGCTGAAATCCTGTTGGTTGATATGGCGAAGGGATTGTCTTACTGCATCAGCAGTACCTTGAAACCAAGTAGGATTATCAGGGGTTTGTTCTGCTGCGATGATGTCAACAAATGCGGAACTGAAAGCACTGAAATGATAGGTATTCTTGATGTGCTTGTTCAAAGATGCTGAGTTGAACTGCGTCAACACATACATCCTTCCGATGTTTGAATTAAGGCAGTTGGATATGGGAATATCCACAAGCCTGTATTTGCCTGCAATGGGAACTGCTGGTTTGCTTCTGGTTGATGTCAAGGGGGACAATCTTGATCCTGCCCCTCCACCGAGTATTACTGCTATTACGTTCTTGTCCATTGTCTGATTGAATATTGTCTAATTTACTGAAAACTTTGGTAAAGGGAAACATATTCCGCTGCACTGCGGTGCCAACTGAAGTCTAAGGACATGATCTTTTCTCTTATACTGCGAAAAACTTCTTTTTGGTTGTAAAGGGAAACGGCCCGGTATATACCATGGGTGATGTCTCCTACTGCAGCATTATTGTAGGTGATGCCATATCCTACGGGATCTCCCATATCAATGACAGTGTCTTTCAGGCCACCTGTACTGCGGACTACAGGAATGGTGCCGTATCTCATGGCATAAAGCTGGTTCAAACCACAGGGTTCCACCCTGGATGGCATGATAAGAAAATCAGCACCGGCATACATCAGGTGACTCAGTGTTTCATTATAGCCAATAAATGCATTGTAATCACCCTGGGCGATTGATTTTAACTGGGTCAATTGGGCCTCTGTTTCTGCTTCTCCGTTGCCCAATACAAGAAAATTCATCTTTCTTCCAATGAATTTGAAACTGTCTGCAATGGCCTTCGGCAGTAGGTCTGCACCCTTTTCCCCTACGAGCCTGCCAATAAAAATAAACAGTGGTTTTCGGGAATCCAATCCAAATTGTTCACAGAGAATTCGCTTATTCTTTTCCTTACCGGAGTCAGCATCTTGGATTGAAAAATGTTCTGTCAGATATTTGTCATGTGCAGGATTCCATACGGTGTAGTCTATGCCATTCAGAATGCCCATGCATTTTCCTTTTTCATATTCAAACAACGCTTCCAAGCCATTGCTCATGTGTCGGAGTTCGTGGAGATAGGAATTGCTGACTGTGGTTACTTTCCATGAACATTTGATACCCGATGCAAGGGGATTGATACTACCCTTCCATTCAAGCAACCCTCTTTTCCAGCTGTCCCATTTAGGGATATACAGGGTTTTATCCCAAGTGAAAGATCCCTGGTACTGTGCATTGTGAATGGTTAAAACAGTAGGAATGTATTGAAGCCTTTTGAAGGCATAACAGTGTTGCATCATGAAGGGAACAAGCGCCGCATGATGATCATGAACATGAACCACTTGTGGCAATACATCCCATGCATTCATCCAATTGACTGCTGCAATCTGAAAAGCGCAGAAACGTTCTGTGTCATCATCATAGCCATATACCTTCTCCCTATCGAGCAAACCATTGATGTCAATCAGAAACAATTCAAAGCCCTGTGCATTGGTCTTTTCTTTGATTACGGTATAATCAAACAACCAGTGGCCAAGATTGGTAGAAGCCTTGTGCACTACTTCCCAGTCATGTGCATAAAGATATGGAGTCCTGTACATGGGCATGATAACCTTAGACTGATGCCCCAACTCATTTTGAAAACGGGGAAGCGATCCCACCACATCACCCAAGCCACCCGCCTTGGCAACTGGATAACATTCAGCACTGATATGTATAATATCCATATTCGCTTGCATTGTTTTTTAAAATTACCACTAAAACAGTTCTGATTGTTGATAACAAAAAGTTTTGTAGGTAAATAAATATAATTATTTTGAGCCCTCATAAAACAACCTTCTATATGAACCAACAAACAAAGTGGTCTCAATTCGGTGTGCTGATCATCGTATTCTTTTTCTGGGGATTTGTCGCTGCGTCCAACAGCATCTTTATTCCCTTTTGCAAAACTTTTTTTAACCTTGATCAGATCCAGTCACAGTTGATCGGTTCTGCCTTTTATGGTGCCTATTTTTATGGATCATTGATCCTTTATGTTTTCTCAACCATTACAGGAACGGACCTCTTGAACAAGATTGGCTACAAAAAAGGAATCATTTACGGATTGCTTATCTCTGTCGTAGGAGCATTAGCCCTTGCATATATCAGTGGATCTGGAACTGCCACCTTTGGCCTGGTACTGGTTTCATTTTTTATTATAGCATTAGGCTTCTCTTTGCAACAAACTGCGGCCCAACCTTTTGCCATTGGACTGGGTTCTCCTGAAACTGGTGCTCACCGCCTTAACATGGGTGGAAGTGTCAACTCATTCGGTACTTTGCTCGGGCCATTGGTTGTCAGTTATCTTCTTTTCGGAAGCCTTGACAGTGGGAAGTCTGCATCCATTGAAAACATACAGACACTTTATTTCTTCCTTGCAGGACTCTTTATCATTGCAGCCCTGATTTTCGCCTACGCAAAACTGCCCAAGACGACCTCAGATGAGAAGCTGGAAAAAAGTCCTAAGGCAATGAATGTATTGTTGATCATAGGTGCCATCTTCCTTCCTGTGCTGTTTGCGGACTGGGCAAAATCTGTTACCGGACTGGAAAAAAGTGTCATCATCAGTGGCTCATTGATCATCATCCTGGCTATTCTTTTTTGGACAATGGTTACTGCTAAAAAGAATCCAACCGGATGGGGTGCCATGGCTTACCCTCAGCTGGTATTGGGAATGATTGCCATTTTTATCTATGTTGGCGTTGAAGTAACCATTGATAACAACTTTGGCGCTCTACTGAAGAAAAATGCTTTCGGCGGTAAAGAAGATTCTCAAATCTCCCATCTTATTTCTCTTTACTGGGGTTCAATGATGATTGGAAGATGGACAGGTGCAGTCAGTGTTTTCAACTTCAGCAAAATGGTCAAGCGAATCCTGGTTATTGTTGTTCCTTTTGCAGCATTTGGATTGATTCTCCTTGTAAACATCATCAAAGGAAATGAAATCAGTGACTTTACCATGTATCCGATTTGTATTGCCATTGCAGTGATTGCTTTCCTCTATGCTGAAGACAAGCCGGTTAAATTATTGCTGACTGTTTCGGTTCTTGCTGCAATTGCCATGCTGATTTCCATCACAACAACTGGCATGCTGGCCAATTATGCCATCATCAGCACTGGGCTTTGTACAGCAGTAATGTGGCCATGTATATTTGCCCTTGCCATCAATGGAATAGGGAAATATACCAGCCAAGGTTCAGCATTCCTGATCATGATGATCCTTGGCGGAGCCATCATACCTCCTACCCAAGGTTCAATCATCGACCTAGATCCTTCCGGAGATGCCAATGTGTATACATTTACCCAACTATCATATCTTGTTCCATTGGCCTGTTTTGCCTACCTGGCATGGCACGCCATCCAAACAAAGTCAGTACTGAAAAAACAAGGCTTGGACGTTGATGCACAAGTTGCTGCATCCCACTAATTTGAACTGATTTATTTGTATCTTGGCAGCCACTGAAAAGTGGCTGCTTTTTTTTATAGATAGTTACAAAAAGATAAAATGAGTGTACATCAACCTTTGGCCATTGGCATTGATATTGGAGGAACCGGAACAAAATTTGGAATTGTAGACAGGGACGGGAATGTACTGTTCTCTGGAGAAATGTCTACCAAAAAGCACAAAGAGATTGAAGGTTTCATCGATGAATTGGATGGTCATTTGGGTGAGCTGATTGAAAAGGCCGGTGGAATTGGAAGAATCAGGGGCATTGGAGTTGGCGCACCCAATGGGAATTTTTATACCGGCACCATTGAATATGCGCCCAATTTACCCTGGAGTGGTATCATTCCCATTGCCAAGATGATGAGTGATAAATTCCAACTCCCTGTTACCTTGACAAACGATGCCAACGCAGCAGCCATCGGCGAAATGATGTACGGGGCTGCAAAGGGAATGCGTGATTTCATCATGATTACGCTGGGAACCGGCGTTGGAAGTGGAATTGTAGCCAATGGACAGCTGATCTATGGCCATGATGGTTTTGCAGGCGAATTGGGCCATACTGTTGTGATTCCTGATGGAAGAATGCATCAGGGCACAGGGAAACGCGGTTCTTTGGAAAGTTATGCATCTGCCACTGGCGTAAGACTGACCGCCCTGGAAATGCTTGAAAACAGTACCGAAGACAGTTTATTGAGAGCAGCTGACAAGGACACCCTTGATTCAAAAGTGGTCTACGATGCTGCCATCAAGGGAGATAAATTAGCCTTGGAGATATTTGAGTTCACCGGTAAAATCCTTGGAATGGCTTTGGCCAATGCGATCATGTTCAGTAGCCCGGAAGCCATCATCCTTTTTGGTGGACTCACCAAATCTGGCGATTTAATCCTGAAGCCTACCAGAAAACACATGGAAGAAAACCTTATACAGGTATTCCAAAACAAGGTTAAAATACTTGTCAGTCATCTGAAAGAGTCTGATGCTGCAATACTGGGAGCCAGTGCATTGGCATGGGATAAGCAATAACAGAAGCCAGTAAGTTTAATGTGACTAGAGGAATCAGTCTGCGGCTAACAATGCTTTTTCTTTGGCCCATGCTGTTTTGCCGTAGCCAGGAATCACATGTTTTTCACTGTGGTATGATGACCGCACAAGTGGTCCACTTTCAACATAATCGATACCCAGCCCATATCCAATTTCCTTGTATTCATTGAACTAATC
>Ga0222712_10002244_pt1 | contig 22440 bp, 30 predicted proteins | sample C33_657DmetaG_FD_165043 | JGI IMG/M metagenome (GOLD analysis project Ga0222712, IMG submission 165043) | Estuarine water microbial communities from San Francisco Bay, California, United States - C33_657D | ecosystem: Environmental > Aquatic > Marine > Unclassified | place: USA: California... | reverse complement strand
ACCAAAAGAAAGACCCAACCAAAAACGCACAAATACTTCTTTACAAAAAGTTTTATTCAGAAATGTTAGGAGTTTCTATGGATATGATAGATGTTGAGTTTATCATTCTAAAAAGAAAAGTTTCCGATAAGACTGATTATGTAATTCCACGTATTAGTAGACACGTTCCGGCTAATGGTAAACCATCTATTAATAAAGCTTGGAATGAGTTTAATACATTTGTGGATAATGTGTTTAACCCAGATGGTACTTATAGAACCGATGTTCAATTTCCTAAGAAACCATCAAAGTTATGTGGTTGGTGTGAATTTTATGGAACACATTGTGATGGAAAATAATTTTTTGTATATATATGTATATACAAATATTATCAACTATGGCAGATTTAAAATTAACTACGGTTAAGGTTATAAAGAGGTTATATGATGAGGATTTTAAAATAGCTACAATTCAAGGTGGATTAAATTTTCAAAGACTTGTTAATAGAACTTTAGACCTTTACACTAAAAACGAAAAATTCAGAAAACAGCTAAACGAGCATACGGCTTTACAAATTAGTGGCTCACAATTTTAAGAACGAATTAAAAAGTTATGGCAAAAAAGAAAATCTTGTTACTTTCCGATGACCTTCGAATGGCTAGTGGTATAGCTAACGTTTCAAAGCAATTAGTATTGGGAACAGTTCACAAATATGATTGGGTACAATTAGGCGCCGCAATCAAACACCCTGAAGCAGGAAAGATATTCGATTTAAACGAAGATGTTAGAAAGCAAACAGGCGTTGAAGATGCTAACGTAAAGATTTATCCATTTGATGGATATGGTAACCCAGATGTTATTCGTCAGTTATTGATGATGGAAAAGCCAGATGCTATTCTACACTTTACTGACCCCCGTTATTGGATTTGGTTATACGAAATTGAGCATGAAATTCGTCAATCAGTTCCTCTTTTCTTTTATCACATTTGGGATGATTTGCCAGACCCAAAATACAATAGAGATTATTACGAAAGTTGTGATTGGATTGGTTGTATCTCAAAACAAACTTATGGAATTACCAAAAGAGTTTGGAGTTGGGATAAAGAACCGCATTGGACTAAGCCCGAAGATTGGCAAGTAAGTTATGTACCACATGGTATCCGTTCAGATATCTACAAACCCGTAGATGTTCCGCAAGATTTCAAAAAGAAAATATTTGGAGATAAAGAATATGAATTTGTTCTTTATTGGACAAATAGAAATATTAGAAGAAAGCAACCTATTGATGTTATGCTGGCATTCAATTCATTTAGAGAAGCATTGCCAGAAGAAAAAAGAGATAAGGTTGTTTTAGTTATGAAAACAAAACCTGTTGAGGAGCATGGTACTGATTTGATAAAAACAGCAGACCATTTAATGCCTGATGCAAACATTATATTTGTTGATGAGAAATTAAAAGAAGAAGAATTAAACTATCTTTATAATTTAGCAGATGTAACCATTATGCTATCATCAAACGAAGGTTTCGGGTTAGGTACGGCTGAATCAATTATGGCTGGTACTCCGATTATCACAACTGTAACAGGTGGGTTGCAAGACCAATGTGGATTTAGACAAAAAGGAAGTGGTAAATTACTAACTGCAGAAGATTATTTAGAAATTGGTTCTTTGCACGATAAGCATAAAAAGAATACGCACGTTTGGGGAGATTGGGTTAAACCAATTTGGCCAGTTCGTTCAACAACAGGTTCAGTTCCAACACCATATATCTTTGATGATAGAATTGATTTTGAAGATGTAGCACCATTGATTATGGAGTGGTATCAAACGCCTGAAGAAGATAGAAAAGCAGCTGGATTGAAAGGTAGAAAATGGATGATGGGCGAAGGTAAACTAAGTAGAGAAGCTATGTGTGATGCATTAATCGAAGGTATGGAAGGTGCATTTGAAAATTGGAAACCAAAACAAAAATTTAAATTAATAAACATCTAATATGAGTAAGCCAACATTAGTATTTCAGGCGCCAGTAGCAACGAGAAGTGGATATGGTGACCACGCGAGAGATTTGTTACATTCTTTATGGAAATTAGATAGGTTTGATATTAAAGTAATTAGTACTCGTTGGGGAGCAACTCCAATGGATGCATTAAACTATGATAACGAATTTCATAAATGGATTGTAAATAATATTATACAATCACCGCAACAAAAGCCAGATGTGTATATTCAGGTAACTGTACCAAATGAATTTCAGCAGATTGGACATTATAATATAGGAATAACGGCTGGAATCGAAACAACACATTGTGCATTGGATTGGGTTCACGGATGTAACCGAATGGATTTGATTATTACACCATCGGAGCATGCTAAGAAAAGTTTAGTTGATACCATTTATAATGAGCAAGATAAGCAAACAGGTAAATTGATAGCTCAACATAGAATTCAAAAACCCGTAGAAGTCCTTTTCGAAGGATTTGATGAAAATGATTTTGGAACGGAGTATGTTGCACATATTACCGAATTGGATTCAATCAAAGAAGATTTTGCATTCTTATTCGTAGGACATTGGTTAAAAGGTGATTTGGGTGAAGATAGAAAGAATGTGGGAATGATGATTAAGACATTCGCAATGGCTTTCAAAAACGAAAAGGTAAAGCCCGCATTGATTTTAAAAACATCAACCGCTGGGTTTAGTATAATGGATAGAGAAAGATTGGTTTCTAAAATTAGAGAAACTTTAGGTAAAGATTATAAGAGTGTGCCAGTTTACTTGCTGCATGGAGATTTGACAGCATCGCAAATGAATGGATTATACGAACATCCGAAAGTAAAAGCAATGTTAAACTTTACAAAGGGTGAAGGATTTGGTAGACCACTATTAGAATTCAGTTTAACAGGTAAGCCTGTAATTGTTTCTAATTGGAGTGGGCATTTGGATTTCTTAAAAAGTGGAGCAGTGTTGTTAGATGGTGAACTAAAAAATGTACACGAATCAGCTGCAGATAACTTCTTACTAAAAGAAGCAAAGTGGTTTAATGTAAATGTTTCAAAAGCACTTCCTTTGATTAAAGATGTTTATAAAAACTATGACAAGTATAAAATAGAAGCATTTCAATTGGGTAAACAAAATAAACAAAATTTTAGTTTATCAAAAATGACCCAATTATTCGATGCTATTTTAAATCAGTATGGTATTTATAATAAGAAACAACCAACGTTTCAACCAATGCAGTTACCTAAACTAAAAATGGTAAGTAAGTAAAATGAATTACAATCCTATATATCGTAAATCAATTGATGATAGAAATGTAGTAGCTGCTAATAAAATGACTAGAGGCAGATTCTATCTAATAAAAGAATACATATATGTGGATGGTGTAAAGGGTAGATTTACTGAAACAACTGCACCTATAATTTACACATTATTTGTATCACAGTCTAAAGATATATTACATTGTGTAAAAGTATCAAATGTAAATCCAAACTTAATAAAAAAGTTTTTTGGTAAATTTGTAAATGAGGAAACAGAAAGATTACAAATGAGAGGAGGAGCAAAGAAGTTTTATGAAAACGTAGTTGCCAAAGTACCAATTATAACAAATGATGCGTATAGAACCTATAAACTAAGTGGATTACAAAAGGTAGTAGAATTAACTATGGATGTTAATGAAATAACTCCAAAAAATATGAATGTTATTGGAATAGATAAAAAATCTCAATTAAAAGGTAGATAGTTATGACTTCAAAAGAATATGTTATTTGGCTAAAAGGTTTCGTAGAAGCCTGCCACGAATATGCACCCACACCAAAACAATGGGATGCATTAAAAGATAAATTACAAGAGGTAAACGATTTTATTGGTACACCAATTGGGCCAGGTATAGGAGTTCCAAATACTGCGCCTGTATGGCAACGCCCAAATTATGTAGACCCATATAATCCATACAAAGTAACCTGTGCTACGGGTTCATTTGGTACATCATCACCTGGATTTGCAATTACAACTACACCTGGGTATGGTTCTATTACATATAACCCATCTACAACAACACAATGGAATCCAAGTGGTAGTGCATGGCATTATACAAATGATTCTAAACCACATAACGAAGATTAATGAAAACAGCATTAGTTACAGGAGGAGCCGGTTTCATTGGATACGCTCTTTCATCAGAATTACTTAGGAGAGGATATGAAGTAGATGTTGTAGACAATCTATCCATTGGAAACGAAGCTAAGATACACCCATTCGTAAATTTTTTAGGTGGAGATGTTAGAGCTATGGATAATGTTAAGGATAAATCCTATGATTATATTTTTCATTTAGCAGCATTAAGTAGAATACAACCATCATTCAAAAATCCAAACTTAACATTCAGTTGTAACGTAAAAGGAACAAAGCAAGTTGTTGAATATGCAAATAAAAATAAATGCAAATTAATTTATGCAGGTTCTTCATCTCGCCATCACAACCCAATGTTATCACCATACGCATTAACAAAGCATATGGGAGAAGAATGGATTAAGATGTTTAAAGAAGTATATGGATTAAACGCAGAGATTGCTCGTTTTTACAATGTTTATGGACCAGGAGAATTGGTTGGTTCTGATATGGCAGCTGTAATTGGAATTTGGAGATATGCTATATTAAAAGACCAACCCATCTTAATACATGGTGATGGTGAACAACGTAGAGATTTTACTCACGTTGATGATATAGTGGATGGATTAATCAGAATAGCTGAAAGCGATGAGAAGCATGAAGATGCTTGGGAGTTGGGAACGGGATGTAACTATTCATTAAATGAATTAGCAGATATGTTTGAATACCCTAATAGAAAGCATGTAGATGATGTGAAGGGTAATTATAGAAAAACACTAAGATTAAATAATGATGCGGTTGAAAGATTAGGATGGAAACCGACTGATAAATTAAAAAGTTATATAAATGAAATTAAGTTACGCGATTACTGCTTGTAATGAGCATGAAGAAATCATTAGATTGGTTACTCAATTATTAAACTACAAAGGAGAAAATTCAGAAATTGTAGTTCTTTTAGATACGCCAAAATCTCCAACCGAAATGGTTGAGTATTTAGAGTTACAGGCTAACGCCGATTACATTACTTTAATAGAATCGGAATTCGATAACGATTTTGCTCATTGGAAAAACTTTTTAAATTCAAATTGTAAAGGTGAGTGGATATTTCAATTAGATGCAGATGAGTATTTAGACCCAAATCTTATTGTTAATTTAGAGGATATATTAGATAACAATACTGATAAGGATTTAATCGTAGTTCCACGTATTAACACAGTTGAAGGGCTTACCGAAGAACATATCCAAAAATGGGGATGGAGAGTGGATGAAAAAGGATGGGTTAACTTTCCCGATGTTCAGACTCGTATTTACAAAAACAAAGAAACTATTGGTTGGACAGGTAAAGTACACGAAAGAATTGGTGGATTCGAATCATACACAGCGTTTCCATCGGATGAGATGTATTGTATAAAACATCCAAAGACAATTCAAAGACAAGAGAAGCAAAACAATTATTACGAAACTTTATAATGGTACATGTTTACTATCACATATATGCAATAGATGGGGTAGAATCCATAGTAAGTGAACAATTAGATTTACTTAAAAGTAAATTTAATTTTGAATATAATTTAAATATAGGAATTTCGATAGCTGGTAAAAACACATCAACTAAAAAAGTTTTATCTTTATTAGATAAAACAAAAATAAGAGATGTTAGAGCAGATGGACATGAATTCGTTACATTGGAGTTAATAGAATCTGATATTCCTAAAGTTAATGATTCGGATTATATTTTTTATTTTCATACAAAAGGAGCATCTAAATTAAAAGATACTAACTATGAAAATATAGAAGATTGGCGCAATGTGATGATGTATTTTAATGTTGAAAAAGTAACCGATGTTTTTGCTATATTTGAAAGAACAAAATATAACACATTTGGTTGTTTGTTAGATTCGATTCCATTAGGTGAGTTTTATTCTGGCAATTTTTGGTGGGCAAAAGCAGATTATATAAAAACAATAAATTTAGAAAACGTAAAAAGAAATAGATTTAATGCCGAATTGCAATTTATTCAATTAGGTAAAAATTGGAAACCATATTCAATATTCAATAGTAAAGTAAATCACTATATGGAAAGATTTCCAAAAGAAAAATATAAATTATGACAAAATTAATTATTTTTGATTTAGATGGTGTATTAGTTGAAGCAAAAGAAATACATTATAATACATTAAACCAAGCCCTAAGAGAAGTTGGTGAGCAATATGTAATATCAGAAGCTGAACATCTATCTACATACGATGGATTAAAGACAACTCAAAAGTTGGAGATGCTAACTAAGAACAAAGGATTACATCCAGAGTTCTATGATGAGATTTGGTATAGAAAGCAACATCTAACTATTGAAGCTATTTCAGAATTACAGCCCGATTTACAAAAGATTGAATTGTTCAAAGAACTTCGTAATAGAGGTTATAAATTGGCATGTGCTTCAAACTCAATTAGAAGGTCTGTATTAGTTATGTTAGCAAAGATAGGGATTATTGAGTTTATGGACTTAATCATCTCTAATGAGGATGTAAAGAACTCTAAACCACATCCTGAAATGTATTGGAAGGCAATGAGTATGATGGGAGTGCTGCCTGAAGAAACTCTTATTGTAGAGGATTCTCCACATGGTTTGTTGGCAGCAAGTAGAAGTAGAGCAAATGTATTAAGAGTAGATAATCCAAAAGATTTGGTTTTATCAAAAATTATTCGTAAATTAGACGAAACAAAAAGTAAAATTATGAGCACACCAAAATGGCAAGGTGGTAAGATGAATGTTCTTATCCCAATGGCAGGTGCTGGAAGTAGATTCGCAGCAGCCGGTTACACATTCCCAAAACCACTAATCGATGTAGAAGGAAAACCAATGATTCAAGTGGTTGTTGATAACCTAAATATAGATGCTAATTTTATTTACGTTGTACAAAAAGAACATAGAGCAAAGTTCAACTTAGATACACTCCTAAACTTAATCACTCCTAATTGTAAAATTGTAGAAGTTGATGGAATGACAGAAGGGGCAGCGTGTACAACATTATTAGCAAAGGAATTCATTAACAACGATGAACCATTATTAATGGCAAACTCTGACCAATTTGTAGAGTGGGATTCTAATGAATTTATGTATAAGATGATTGAGCAAAAAGTTGATGGAGGTATTTTATCATTCACAGCAACACACCCCAAATGGAGTTTTGCAAAAGTTGATGAGTATGGATACGTTACCGAAGTGGCTGAGAAGAACCCTATTTCAGATATAGCAACTGTTGGTGTTTATTATTGGGCTAAAGGTTCTGATTATGTAAAATATGCAGAGCAAATGATTAGTAAGAATATCAGAACAAATAATGAATTTTACGTTTGCCCCGTTTTCAATGAAGCAATTGGGGATTGTAAAAAAATCAAAACATTTAACATCGAAAAGATGTGGGGGTTAGGAACGCCTGAAGATTTAAAATATTACTTAGAAAATTATAAAAAATAATGGGAAAGTGGGTAGTATATTGTGCCGGTAATTCGGAATACATTTTATCTGAAAACAAAGAACCGATTCGAATGTTGAAATCATTTCAAAAGTATTTCAAAGAAGAATTAGATTATGTGTATTTTACAGATGTAAATGAAGATAGAATTGATGAAGTACAAAAACTTTGCGATGATAACAATATAAAATTAGTAAAAGGGGATTGTAAGAAAAATTATAATCAATATTTGGATGTTCACTACATTGAGAATGGACAAAAGGGTAGATGGCCAGATGCTATGTATTGGTATTGTGATGCACCCGAATATTTAAAGGAATCATATGATTACGCCATAAAATGCGATGGTGATATGATGTGTAATTCACATTTTGATTTATCTGAATTGGAGAGCGATTTATCAATATCAATAGCTGAAGCACCCAATTGGTATGACCCATTTGATAAATATTCAGCAAATGCAGGATTTCAAATAATAAACATACATCAGTATGTAGATGAAAAAATAAGTTCTTTATTTAAAGAAGCATCTAAGCAAGTTAGAAGATTTAATAGTGATACGCCCGCTTTAGATTATTTTGTTGGGTCTAACCAAATATTCGTAACCTATTTAAGTTCTGACTATAACTATTTACTATTTGATTTAGATGCGGTAAATGAATTAAAATTAGAAGATGTTTCAACTGTAAAAATATTTCATTTTGTAGATAGTAAACCACATAATTTAAATTCAAAAATGGCTGGTTCTATAAAAGAATATTTTTCTAAAATTTATTTAAATGAATAAGGTACAATTAATAAATCATTACCTATCAAAAAAAGACTTTAAAAAGTATTTAGAGATAGGAGTCCACAAAGGACATAGTTATAGTGGAGTAGATGCTATCATAAAAGATTCTGTTGACCCGGACGAAAACAGTTCAGCTATCTATCACCTAACTTCTGACGAATTTTTTGAAAACATAGGACCATCATTAGGATATAAATACGATGTTATTTTTATAGATGGGTTACATCATACCGAACAGGTTGATAAAGATATAGAAAATGCTCTTAAATATATAGAAGAAGATGGTGTAGTAATACTACACGATTGTAATCCAATATCAGAAATGAGGCAAAGAGTTCCTGCTGATTTTGATATTTGGGAGCATGGATGGAATGGTGATGTTTGGAAATCTATTTTTAAATTTAGATTAAATCATTCACATAAACAATATAAAGTTTTTGTAGTTAATGATGATGAAGGACTTGGTGTTATAAAACCAAATTGTATTGGTGAGGAGTTAAAAATAGAAATGCCAAAAGAATTGAGTTATGAATTTTTAGAATCAAATAGAGTAGAAATACTTAATTTAATTAATAATGATGAATTTTTAAATTATGAATAATTGTATATTTACAACTCACGCAACTCTTACAAAGGAGCATGCGGAATATAGTTTACGTTCTTTATTACAAAACCAAAGCGAAGGTATAGTATGGGATTGGTTTATTTTATATAATACACACTCTGATACTATTGATAATGAATGGTTAGAATCTAAGGTTAAAGAATTGGATGTTAACAACTACATTCAAAATTTGGCTGTATTTCCATATGATGAATTGAATTGTCAAAGAACATTAACACAAGATATCATCAATCAGTTGGGAATGTTGGTTGAAAATGGTTTGAATAAACCAGGAAGAACATTACTATTGAAATCGGATTATTGTGTATCTCATAACTTCAATAAAGTATTTAAAAAGCATACTGATGTAAATTCTATATGGAGTTTACCAATATATAACGCAAAATCAAAAGTTCCACAATCAGAAATCGATGAATTATGTAAGTTAAATAAGTTCGAAGTAGCTCCTTTAGCAACATATTATAGAGGTGGAACTAATCACCCAATTACACCGGGTTCATTAACTGACCCATATAAAGAGTATTCATCAAATGGAGAATTAGATACTGACCCATCAATTAGATTCGTATCGCATAATATTCAAAATGATTACAATCTACACGTATTTACAAATGATGTATTAAGTATTTGCCATCAGATAGCAAGTAGAGCATTAAATCCAAACGCAACTTGGGGTGGTGCACATGATTTATTTAACGTTGGGTTTAATCAGGGTGGAATAAATCGCTCAACTGAAATTGGAGCATTTGGAGTTCATATGTACCATTCAATTAAATCAAAAAATCACAGCTTTGAAAGAGGAGATACTAGAAAGGTTGTAGAAGGGGAGGAATATTAATATGATACTAATATCACATAGAGGAAACATAAACGGAAAAATAGTTGAAAGGGAGAATCAACCGGAATATATTGATGAAGCAATTTCATTGGGATATGATGTTGAGATTGATGTTTGGGGAATAGATGGTGAATTATTTTTAGGACACGATGAACCGCAATATCCTACTGATTTTGATTGGTTAAAAGAAAGAAGTTCCAATTTATGGATTCATTGTAAAAATATAGATGCTTTATTATACTTTACTGATATCGATTATTCGTTAGAATTATTTAATTATTTTTGGCACGAAACCGATACAGTAACGTTAACATCTGAAAATTGGATATGGGCATTTCCCGGCAAACAACCAATAAATGGAAGTATAGCCGTAATGCCGGAGATGTATGATGATGATGTTTCGGAAGCAGCTGGAGTATGTTCAGATTACATAGAAAAATATAAATAATGAAAGTAGCAATCTTAGTATCGGGTCAACCAAGAAACTATAAAATTGGTTATGATAATTTAAAAAAATCGTATTTAGATAGATACGATTGTGATGTGTATGTACACACTTGGAGTGGTGGTAAATTCGAAGCAACTCAATTTTTTAAAGATAAACCAAAGGATATATACGAATACGCTGATAACTATCTTTCGGAAATTAAAGATATGTACAAAGCCGAAGCTATTGCAATCGAATCACCAAAAGTATTTGATGATAAAGGTATAGTTGACCCGTTATGGAGACAACCGCTTCAAAACTCAAAATCGATGTGGTATTCTTTATATCAAGCATATGATTTGATTGAAAAAAAATATGATGTTGTAATTAGAACTCGATTCGATTTACAATATGAAGATTCTTTGTTGGATTTAGAATCATTGGATTTGAATAAGGTGCATGTTTGGGATTGGAAAACCGATGAAAGAGTTAAACACAGAGGATACTATGATGTATTTGCTATTGGAAACCAAACCAATATGGGAATATATTCACAATTATATAAAAAAATTGATTGGTATTTGAACTATGATTTAAATTACATTCAGTTTTTACAAGGTGGTTGGCCTGGGCAGGATAGTGGATTGAGAAATGAATATTTACTAAGATGGCATTTAACTAATAGTGGTATTGATGTTGTTGAACATCCAACTACAATAGATAAAGCTGACGGACAAATTATAAGATAATGAAAGGAGTTATAACAATATTTGCGATGCCACAAGAGTTGGAAGATTTAGCATTAACATTAAATATGCTAAAAAGAAACTCTGTATTTAGAGATAGAAGTATAGACTACAAAGTGGATATTACGATGTGTCTTTCTGATGAACTCACAGATTGGGAAAACTCAAAACTACCAAAAGAATATGTTAAACAAAGAACGATTGAATTGGTTGAAAAATATTTAGGTTGGTGTTTATGGGATTTACAATGGGGTAATCCAAATATATTAGGATGTGTATCCCAACGAAGATTTAGTTTAGAAAGAAACCCAGATGCGGATTTCTTTATTTGGTTGGATTGTGATTTCACATTTAAAGATACTACTTTATTTTATGCCGCTTCATCATTTAAAATGTTAAGAGAAGCTGGTATGGATATGTTTGTAGTTACTCCACAATTCGTAAAGCAGTGGGATAATACTTGGGATGTAATCGTTAACGAAAGATTTTGGAATCATCAGTTAGATTATGAATTGGTATCGGATGTTTATGAAGATACTTTACCACAAATTGGAGAAGTTGCTGTAAAGGAAATAGAAACATTTAAATTTGCCGGCGGATGGTTTACATTAATAAGTAAATCTTTATTACAAAAGACAGGTGTGCCGGAATCATTAGGACACTATGGATTGGAAGATACATTTGTTATTGAATGTGCTAAGATTATGAAAAGTAAGGGAGAGCCAGTATCTCAATTTATAATGGAAAATCTAATAATAGGTGAGAGTTATACACAAAGACCAAATGAAACCGTTAAAAGTTTTATTTCATCTAAAAATAGAAAGGCTGAATTTACTAAAATAGCAAATGATAATTTTGCAAACGAATTAAAGAATTTTTATGAAAGAAGTTACGGTAGTACTGACGGCTTGTAATAGAGCTGATTTATTGGAGAAAACATTGGATAGTTTTTTTGAAATGAATACACATCCAATTAAGAGGTTTATCATTATAGATGATGGGATGAATTTTGGATGTAATGATTTTGTTAAAGAAAAATATGATTTTCCAATTGAATTAATTTACAACAATCCAAAGCTATATCAGATTCGTTCTATCGATTATGTATATGGGATGGTAGATACAGAATATATCTTTCATATGGAAGAAGATTGGTTATTCCTTAAAAAAGGATTCATTGAAGATTCTATGAAAGTATTAGAAGCCGATGAAAACATATTACAGGTTTGGTTAAGAGGTACGGATGATACAACCGCACCACATCCTTGGAATCCGGAAATATATGAGGTAGATGGATTAAGAATGGTATTACTAAAATACACCGGCATTTGGAATGGATTTAGTTTTAACCCAGGTCTTAAACGATTATCGGATTGGAAGAAATTACCAAATGGATATGATGGGTGTGAAAGAATTACGCCGGCAGAACAAAGTGGTGGAGTTACATTAGAATGTGATATTTCAGTAGAATATGCTAAGAGAGGAATGATAGCAATGAGATTTTTAGAAACATATATTACTCACATTGGTTGGGATAGACATATAATTGAAGGAGTTGATGGAAAATAATATACCACAAATTACATTTGCGATAGCGAGTAAAAATAACTTTCGTTATGTAAAGTATGCTGTAAAATACATTAGAGAAAATTGCCATCGTAAAGACCACATCATTCACATCGGAATTGATGGAGAAGATGTTGAATTGGAAACTTATTATAAAAATGATAATGGTGTTATTGTTACAAAGGGTGTAAGTGGTATTGCGGCTATCTACAATGATATTGCTAAAAAAGCAACAACCGAGTTCATTTTAATTTATCACGCTGATATGATAGCTGGTAAAAATGTTGATTTGAATTTGTATAATCATTGGAAGAAAGGATTAGTTGTATCAGCAACTCGCATTGAACCACCATTACATCCAGGTGACCCTGCCAAAATTGTAGAAGATTTTGGTATGTGGCCTGAAGAAGATGTAGAGGATGGATTTAAGAAAGAACAATTCAATCAGTTTGTAGAAATTAATTTAAATAATGATAAAGTTACTAAGGGTGTATTCGCACCATGGTTAATACATAAAGAAGATTATTGGGCAGTTGGTGGGCATGATGAAACACTAAACTCACATAGTGAAGATAGAGATTTGTTTAATCGATTTTTACTAAACGGATTCGATTTTATTCAACCTTGGAACGCATTGGTTTACCATTTGACGTGTAGAGGTGGACAATTTGAGCATGCTACAAAAACCGAAGAACTTACTAAACGTTCCAATAATTGGAATAAATTAGCTAGAAATAATACGAGAGAATTTTTAAGAAAATGGGGTACATCTCCAAAATACGATGAGTATCAGTATCCAATCGTATCTCCGAAATATAGTATAGGATTGGTTGTACATAATTGTAATTTACCACTATTAGAATTGTTAGAACCAATATGCGATAGAATATATGTAAACGAAAGATTTGAAATTGGAAGAGCTTGGGATTATGTTGAAATGGAATCAGAGCATACTAATTATGATTTATACAAACGTATTGCTTACATAGGAAATCAAACATCATCCGAATATGAGGATATTATAGTAGAATTCGATGCTAACAAATTAACAAACGATAATGTACAATTTTTGTTTCATTTATCGGAGATTATAAGAGAAAGTGGTGCCATTGGAGTAATGGAATGGGATATATTTAGAATACAAATACAAAATTTAACCACTTTAGAAAGTGGTTTAATAAAAATTTAATATTTATATTCGTATATAAAAGAAATAATATGAAGTTTGAAGTAACACATCCTAAAATTTGGAAAAAATTGGCAGAAAAAAAGATGCCAATGAAACATAAAATTCAAATTTATGAAAAATTAGGTGGTGCATATCGTTTAGGAGAATCCGATGGCGAGCAAGTATTCAATAAAATGACTGAATTGCTTAAACAAAAAATAAAAGAGGATTTTAAATATAAAACAACAAAAAAAAGTGTTTCATACGATACAATGGAAGGTAATCCATTGAAAGCCGTTACAAAAACTGCTGATTTTGATGTAGAAGAGCCGGTTGTTGGCGAAGAATCTTCATCAGAAGAAACTGTTGCAGGATTAAAAGAAATGGCAATGGGTAATTTGGAAAGAATTGCCGATTATGCCAATATGATTTTACAACGAATGAATGAAGGACAGGAATTAGATTCTTGGATGTATTCTCAATTAACAATAGCTTTAGAAAATCTAAACTCCGTACACGATGCGATGGATGGGGATGATGGTAAAGTAGAACCACTAAAAGAAGCAGTTAGTTATAAAGATGGAAAATATCACTTCTATTCTAAAAATGGTATTGGTTATTTAGAATATGATGGTAAAGAAATATCTTCAGGTGATTTTGATTACGAAGGAGCAAATGCATATTGGATGAGCCACCCATCATTTAAAGGTCAAAAAGCATTTGATACTGGAAAAGATGTTATTGCATACTTCAAAAAAAATAAAATAGTAAAGTAGTAATGGAAAATATTTATTCAGTATTAATTACAGCAATTACCGTATTAGGTGGAACAACTGCATTTCGTTTCTATGAAAAAAGAGCAATGCGTAAAGAAAGAGATGATGAATTCATCAGACACGATTGCAAAGACCGTATTGCAAAATTAGAAGCATTATTGGCTCAATCATCAAAAGAAAAAGATGAGATGAGAAATATGATATTAGATTTGACTAAGCAAGTGGCAGCATTGAGTGTTAAAGTTGAATTTCTTACAAGAGAAAACGAAGAACTTTCTAAAAAAACTAAACCAAAGAAGCCCACATTAAATGGTTAAAAGTAGGTTAACAAAAGGAATGTACAATGGATTTCAGGTTGAGTTTGGAAAAGTATATTCCAATCCAATGTTGTCTGCGTTCCTACCTATGAACGAAGCTAAAGGAGATAAGAAATTGAGAGTATTTGATTTTGATGATACATTAGTTAAAACAAAATCACATATATACATTAAAAGTAAGGATGGTAAAAAATCTAAACTAACTCCAGGAGAATACGCGGTGTATGAACCAAAAGAAGGTGATACATTCGATTTTTCAGATTTTGAAAGTGTAAAACATCCACAAGAAATAAAAGGGGTAACTCGTTTACTTAAAAATGTAATAAAAGCCGGAGGTTCTAATGTTGTTATACTTACAGCAAGAAGTGCATATAAGCCTGTTAAGGACTATTTAAAAGATATTGGTGTAGATAACATATATGTTGTTGCACTGGCAGATGCGGACCCAAAAAAGAAGGCAGACTGGATTGAAGATAAGATAAAAAGTGGAGTAGATGATGTTTTCTTTATCGATGATTCTCACAAAAATGTAGCAGCTGTAAAAGCATTGGCTAAAAAGTACCCAAAGATATCACTAAAGGTAAGACATGTTCAACACGAAACACCAGCAGCTCCAAAGCAAGATGATACTAAGGGCAACAAAAAAGAAAAAGACTTTATAAAAGGAAAACCTATGGCTAATAACAATGATATGAGATTAAAAAATCTCTTACCAAAGCAGGATTTAGAAAAGAAAATTAAAAACCCAGATACGGGTAAAATGATTAAATTGGGTTCAGCTTTAAAGTATGATAAAGATACAAAAGCATTTAAAGCAGCTCAGTTCGCTTTAAAAAAGAAATAATATATTTATATATAAAAACAAAGATATGACAAATTACAGAATATTTAGATTAGATTCATTTTCTTCTGGCAGTGCTACAATAAAAGGAATAAACTCTGTTGATGAAAGCGTAATTCCTACCGGTTCAACAGGATTACCATTGGATAAAGTTTGGGGAGTAATGAAAGACCACGAAAATGCAACTGCTACTATTACATTAGCAGGTGGAGGTTCTTTAACCGGCACTCATATGGTTACAGGATACGTTTATCCATGTCACCCAATAGCTATTAAAGTATCAAGCGGTTCTTTTTCATTATTATCTTAATAACCCTACTAAATAGTTATGATATATCTTTTCACGGGGCAACCCGGTAGTGGAAAAACTACATTAGCTAAAAAGTTACAATTTTGGTTACAAACTGAAAAACGTAATTGGAGAAAATCCGTATTTCATATTGATGGAGACCAATTAAGAGAACTATTCCCAAATACAGACTATTCCAAAGAGGGCAGATATAAAAACATTAACAAAGCATTTGATATCGCAAAATATTTACAATCAAATGATACTGATGTTGTAATCAGTTTAGTTTCTCCATACAGAGAATTGAGAGAACAACTTAAATCAGAATGTAAAGTTACTGAAATTTATTGCCACACAAAGAAGATGAGAGGTAGAGAAGATAAGTTTGCATTGGATTATGAACCACCTACCGAATTTTTTATTGATTTGGATACATCAGATACTCCAGATGAAACATTTAAAAAGTTAATAAAAATTTTAATTTAATGTATCAGATTAAGCCAAATGTATTTACGGAGTGGGGAGATTTGAAAGAAATAATAATAGGTACTGCAAATAACGCAAGAGTACCATCCGTTGGTGATAAGTGCTTACATGCTATTGATTATGCTCACCTATCCGATGAGGAATTTCAAAATAGACCATATGGATTATACCCACAAAAGCTAATAGATGAAACAAATGAAGATTTGAATACAATTTCATCTAATTTATCATCTATGGGAATAAAAGTTCACAGACCATTAGATAGAGATTTTTCAGAATTGAAAGGGAATGGTATTTGGAATGTAGATGGTTATTACAACTATTGTCCGAGGGATTCTATGTTTGTAGTACAGAATAAAGTATTAGCTACTCCAATGACTTTAAGGCACAGACAATTTGAAGCAGAGACTTGTAAGCCATTATTTAATCAAAACCATTGGTTTGAAGCACCTAAACCAAAACTTTTAGATTCTATTTACCAAAGAGAAGATTTAAGTAAACCAACTCTTTTGGATGGTGAACCCGTATTCGATGCAGCAAATGTAATTAAAGCAGGATATGATATTCTTTATTTAGTTTCAAATACTGGGAATAAAGATGGTGCAAAATGGTTAGAAAATTGGTTGAGAGAAAATGTAGATAGAAAATATAAAGTACACACTGCTGAAAATATTTACGCATATATACATATAGATACAACATTTGTGTTTTTAAGAGAGGGATTAGTTTTATTAAATCCATCGAGAGTTAATGAAAATAATTTACCAGAATTCTTAAAAAGTTGGGATAAAATTTGGGCACCTAACCCATTTCCTACACAAGTTATGGAAGATTGGTGTCCGGCTTCACCTTGGTTGGGAATGAATATTCTTTCTATTAACAAAAATTTAGTTATGGTAGAAGAACATCAAACCGAGCTGATGCAAGAATTGAATAAGTGGGGTATAGATTCTATGCCTGTAAAAATGAGACATGCTAGAACTTTTAGTGGAGGACCACATTGTATTAGTTTAGATGTAAATAGAGCATAATATGATATTGAATAAGTGTTATGAATATTCTGACTCACCAATTCCAAATTGGGAATTTCCACAATTATTAGATGATATAACTACATCGAATTTGAAATGCGAATTGGAAGAGTTATATGAACTAAGAAAAAAAGAATTCAAAGTATTTGATAGAAATGGTTCTATGATGTATGAATGGACTAAATACAATAGACTGATAACACCATTCGCATTTGATTTAATATCAGAATTTCACTCATCAGAATTTGTTAGATTTTTAGAAAAAATATCAGGAATTAACGGATTAATTCCGGATATTCATTTGCACGGAGCAGGATATATGCGTTGTGGTAGAGGAGATAGTTTAAAAATACATACTGATTTTAATTGGAATGATACTATAAAATTAAATAGAGAATTGACAGTTATGGTATATCTTAACAAAGATTGGAAAGAAGATTGGAACGGAGATATACAACTTTGGGATAAAAAAAATACACATTGTGTTAAAAGATATTTTCCAAAATGGGGTAATTGTGTTATTTGGAAACATGATGAATTAGGATTTCATGGTCATCCTAATCCAATCACTGCACCGGATGGTGAGTTTAGAGATGGATTTAGATTTTTTTATTACACATCCAATTCTACAAACGATAATCCGCATAGAAGTTTATATTGGTTTGATGGAATAAATCCTATTGATAAAAATGGTTAATATTGAAGATAAATATAAAATAGTATATAGTGATTGGGATTGGGTAGTTCACTTTGAAAAGACAATAGCAAACTATTGTGGAGCAAATTTAGCTTTAGCGGTAGATTCAAATACAAACGCAATAAAACTATTATTGGAATATTTGAAAGTAAAAAATAAAAACATTTTTATTCCAAAAAATACATACGTTTCAGTACCATCTCAAATAATACACAGTGGTAATACACCATACTTTGTAGATTATGAATGGGAGGGTGAGTATCAACTACATCCATATCCAATATGGGATTCTGCCACTAGGTTTAGAAAGGGGATGCACACCCCCGGAACTTATCAAATACTTTCGTTTCATCTTAAAAAAATTTTGAATATCGGTACTGGCGGAATGATATTAACCGAAGATGCACAATTTATTAGATGGGCAAGGCCAAAAATATATGATGGTAGAGATTTTACTAAAATGTATGCCGATGATGATTTTCAATCTATTGGATATCATATGTATATGACGCCTGAACAGGCTAAAAGAGGTTTAGAAATCTTCCATTCCGATAGGATAAAAGATTATAATGAAGATTGTGGTTCTGATAAAACTTATAAGGATTTAACAAAGCAATCTATATTCAAAGAGTATGTAGATGTTCCTAAAAAATATAAAGGAATAAATTTAGTATTTCAAAATGATTACGATACATCAGATAGATATATTGGTGAAGTCAAAATTAATAAAAAGTTCATTTCGGAATTAAATAAAGATGAATTAGAAAATTGGATAAATATTTTAGTAAATCATAAAGACCATATTATTTTTAATCATTTGAATATGGATGAGGTTTTAAATCTTTCAAATGAAACTATTGATTTTTTAAAAAATAATAAAAATTCATTTTTTCTAATATCAGATATTAGAGAAGGAAATTATGTTATCAAAGATTCATTTTGGAAATTGATAAAAGATTATAGAAAAAAACACAATATTCCATACGAAAAAATAATAGTTCTGACTAACAATATGAACCCGAATAGTAAAGATGTAAGAACTATATCTTTACCATTTTATTTAATAAATCATAATTTAAATGCATGTTTATTTGAGCATGAATTGGGTATAGAACAAAATAAAAAGGTATCAATAGTATTGAAATCAGATTTAGATGCAAAGAAAATAAGAAACAAAAGATTTTTATCATATAATAGGTCTGGGCAAAGATGGCATAGAGCTTTTATGTTATCAAAATTATACAAATTAGATATATTAGATAATACAATTTTTTCTTATTATGAGAATCAACACTTTGATGATAAAGATAGATTTGGAAAGTTAGAATATATACCATCCGAATTTGAAACTCTAAATATAGATACTACCGATAAGTGGGATATTATAAAATTTTTAGTTGATAAATATCCAACTAAATTAGAACACGCAACATCTGAAGCAGCATCTGGAGGTCATTATTATTTTTCAAAAAAAGAACATTATTTAGATACATATATTTCTATTGTTAATGAAACAGGTGTAAATGATAAATGTACGTTCATAACAGAAAAAACTGTAAGACCATTGTTTAATAGACATCCATTTATTGTTTGGGGTAACCCACATACATTAAAAACTTTAAGGTCTTTTGGATTCAAAACATTTGATTGGTTATTAGATGAGAGTTATGATAATTGCGAAAATTCAAATGAAAGATTTAATATGATTTTAAAAGAAATCGATAGATTGAATAAAATGCCTATATTAGAACTTCATAAACTTTACTATGATAATTTACATATTATGGATTATAACTATGAGCATTTAAAAACGATGCAAATTGATTATAAATTGGATGATTATTTTACAAAAATTTTGATTTGATATACTTATTAGTATAAATTAAATCTTATTAGTATGGAAAATGTAGAAGTAGAAGGTTTCTTTCCAAATTTAGAACCAAATAGTAGAACTACAAAAAGAGGTTTAGGTGCAAAACCTATATTAGAATCACAAATCAAAGCAGCACAAGAAAAATCAAAATCAGCATTTGAAGCAGCTAGAACTTTAGGCATTTCATATAACACATATAAGAAATATGCTAAACTATATGGTATTTTTGAAGATTTAAAAAATCCATATGGAGTTGGTATTGAGAAAGCAAAACGAATTAAAAACAAAAAATATCATATTGATGATTTGATTGCCGGAAAGCACATTAGATACCCACTTCATAAATTTAAAAACAAACTATTTGATAGTGGATACGTTCCAAAAGTATGTGGTAGTTGTGGATTCAGCGAAGAAAGAGTATCAGATGGAAAAATGCCATTGTTGATTGACTTTTTAGATGGAAATTTAAATAATAGAAAATTAGATAACATTAGACCTTTGTGTTACAATTGTTTCTTTTTATTAGTAGGAGATAGAAATGTAAAACATTGGTATGAAGAAAACGGATACGCTGATGAAGAAAATTTACAGGAGCAAAGTTCCATTCAGAATTAGTTTTGGCGGTGGTGGTACTGATATGCCTGATTATTGCAAACATCACACAGGTGCAGTAATCAATACTACAATCCGTTTATTCACCCACACATCTTTACAATTAAGAGATGATACCAAAGTTACTTTTAAATGGGTAAATAAGGATGAATTTGAGGAGCATGCTTTCAGTAATGAATTAGATTGTTCTTATGGATTAAAGCTTTTTAAAGCAACCCACAATCACATATGTAAACGATTTAACTTAGAACCATTTGGTTATGATATTGTAACGTGGCAGGATGTGCCAACGGGTAGTGGGTTGGGTACATCATCAACACTTATAGTTTCTCTTATAGGAGTATATACTGAATTGTTTAATCTCCCATTGGGTGAATATGATATAGCCGAAATGGCAATTCAAATTGAAAGAATTGAATTGGCAGAAAATGGTGGTAAGCAAGACCAATATGCAGCCGCATTTGGTGGCTTTAACTATATGGAATTCAAAGGTGATGATGTAGTAGTAAACCCACTTCGTATTAGAGATAGTATTCAAGATGAATTGGAAAATAATATAGTTTTGTATTTTACAAATTTTACAAGAAATAGTTCTGATGTATTGAGTGAGCAAGTACAAAAAATGAAAGATAAAAATAAAACATCTACATTATCACTTCATGCATTAGTAGAACAGGCAAAGCTAATTAAAGATTGTTTAATTAGAGGTAATATAGACGATTTGGGCGAAATATTAGACTACGGATTTCAGCAAAAGAAAATGTTAGCAAAGGGAATAAGTACACCTGAAATAGAAACATTATATGAAACTGCTATAAAAGCAGGCGCAACGGGTGGAAAAATTAGTGGTGCTGGTGGCGGTGGGTTTATGTTCTTTTATTGCCCAAACAATACAAAATATAATGTAATTAAGGAGTTGGATAAATTAAAAATGGGGTATCACCAAAAATTTACATTTAATAAATTTGGACTAAGAACTTGGCAAATTGGATAATTTTTCATATATTTGTAACTATGATTACAGTAACAGAATCAGCAGCAAAAAAAGTAAAATCACTTATTGAGGAAAGTGGGTTTACTACACCCTATTTAAGAGTATCAGTAAAGGGGGGTGGTTGTAGTGGATTATCTTATGACCTTTCATTTGATACCGACCAACAACCAAACGATACACTTGCGGAAGATAAAGGTGTAAAAATATTAGTAGATAATAAATCGTTACTATACCTATTCGGCACTGAATTAGAATTTTCAGATGGTTTAAATGGTAAAGGTTTTCAGTTTATCAATCCCAACGCTAGCCGGACTTGTGGCTGTGGAGAAAGTTTTGCAGTATGAGAAACACTAAAGAAAACAATAGTAAAACGGAAAAACCTACAAAATTCGAATACATATACGAAGATGAAGATTCCACTTCTATTTGGAAATATGACCTTAAAAGACAACCAAACGGACCTATTTCAGTTGAATATAAATGGAAGGCTCATTATTTGAAAGAATTAGAAATTAGAAAGAAAAGAGGAAGATAATTCCTTATTATTAACAAACAAAAATTAGATTATGGCTAGTAAAAAGCAGGAAATTTTTGAAACAATGAAAGCATTGTGGTCAAAATTTGAAGAAGAGCACAACAAGACAACAAAAGTATCTCAAAAGAATGCCCGTACAGCAATTGGTGATTTAAAAAAATTAGTTACCGATTATAGACAGGCTTCTGTTGAAGAAACCAAAAGTAGTAACTAAATTTGGGGGAGATTAATTCTCCCCTTTTTTTGGTAATTTAAAAAAATAATTGTAT
>Ga0222712_10002242_pt1 | contig 22478 bp, 14 predicted proteins | sample C33_657DmetaG_FD_165043 | JGI IMG/M metagenome (GOLD analysis project Ga0222712, IMG submission 165043) | Estuarine water microbial communities from San Francisco Bay, California, United States - C33_657D | ecosystem: Environmental > Aquatic > Marine > Unclassified | place: USA: California... | reverse complement strand
CAAATAGCTGCAGGCAGTGCCAGCAGCAGTTTAACGATCAGTCCTTATGCTAATAAATATTTTGGAACCAGTGTTTCTAATTCAGTCGATGATGCTACTTTAAGAGCTGGTACCAAGGAAGTAGCCTCTGGAAAAGCTAAATCTAATTTTACTATTCCTATTTCAAGTGGAACAAATTATATTTTTTATGCTTACCCGGCATCATTAGGGGCGCTCAGTTCTATTTCAGTAGAAGGGTTTGGAAGCTTGGATGCATTTACTTTAACCACTCGGAATGTAACCAACGCTAGTGGATATTCGCAATCATATAATATTTACATCTCCAACAACAACTTTGCAACTAGTGTAAATAATATCATCATTAACTAAGTGAGTATGAAAATTAAAAAAATAATACTATTATTTATTGCATTGCAATTCTTTTATGCTGTATCGAATGCGCAAATAAAATTAGTAGGTAATATTACTACCAATGGGGTAGCTAGTTATCCTACTCATATTGATAGTTTAGGTAGAGGCGGGTATATGAGTTTGCCAACCATTGCAGACAGAGATGCAATCCCAACTTTAAGAAGAAAATATGGTATGCTAGTATTTGTGCAAGCGGATGGTGTTATTTATAAATTAAATGCTGCTACTTTAGTTAATGCAGATTGGGTAGCGCTTGCACTTGGTTCTTCTGTTACTCAATATACAGATGCTCTAGCAAGATCCGCCACCAGTTTAACAGTTACAGGATCCAGTGGTGCAGCCACTTACAGTAGTACTACGGGTGTATTTAATATTCCAAATTATACTTTGGCAGGATTGGGTGGGGAACCAAGCTTAAGTACTGGTTCAACTACTGATTACTTAAGAGGAGATAAAACTTGGGCCTCACTTCCTGTTTATACTTTAAGTGGTTTAGGTGGAGAGCCTACTATTACAGCAGGTACTTCTACTCAGTATTGGAGAGGTGATAAAACCTTTCAAACTTTAAATACCACCGCTGTAGTAGAGGGCACAAATTTATATTATACGGATGCAAGATCTAGATCAGCTGTAAGTTTGACCAATACAGGATCAATTGGTGCTGCTACTTTCAGCAATTCTACTGGCGTACTAAATATTCCCAATTATACTTTAGCAGGGCTGGGTGGTTCACCTAGCTCAAGAACAATTACAATCAATGGCACCGATCAAGATTTATCAGCTGATAGATCATGGTCTGTAGGAACGGTAACCAATGTAAATGCACTAACATTGGGCACGACTGGAACTGATATAACTTCTTCAGTTGCAAATGGCACAACAAGCCCTACCATAACATTAAATATACCAACTGCATCAGCGAGTAATAGAGGTGCTTTAAGTGCTGCAGACTTTTCAATCTTCAATGCAAAACAATCTGCTTTAACTTTTTCAACAGGCTTAACCAATACAAGTAATTCAATAACAGTAAATACCTCACAAAATATTGCAACCCTTTCCAACTTGACTAGTAATGGTATTGTTACTACAACAGGAGGGACTGGTAATTTATCAATTGTATCAACATTACCCGTGGCAAATGGTGGAACAGGTGCAACCACTTTAACAGGAGTACTAAAAGGAAATGGAACCAGTGCTTTAACAGCAGCAGTAGCTGGAACAGATTATCAAGCACCCATTACTGTAACCACTTCGGGATCGGGTGCTGCAACATTTTCAGGAACTACTTTAAATATACCTAGTTATAATTTATCAGGGCTTGGAGGGGTTCCTTACACAGGGGCTACTGGTCCTGTAGATTTAGGAAACTACGAATTAAGTGTTAATGGATTAATGATAGGTAGAGGAGGTGGGGCAATAGCTACTAATTCAAGAATTGGATACCAGGCATTATTTAGCAATAATTCAGGAGCTTATAATACTGCAAATGGTTATCAGGCACTTTACAGCAACAATTCAGGATCATATAATACTGCAAATGGGTATCAAGCACTTTATAGCAACAACAGTAGTTTCGGAGCTTATAATACTGCAAATGGTTATCAAGCACTATATAAAAATAATAATGGGACACAAAACGCAGCATTTGGGGTAACGGCACTTACTGATAACGTCGATGGAAGTTATAATACAGCAAATGGGTATTCTGCACTTCGTGGCAATACCGATGGAAATTGGAACACAGCAATTGGGAGATCTGCACTTGCTAACAAAACTACAGGATCTTATAATACTGCCATCGGTGCTACAGCCGATATTTTGTATGATGATCGGATGAATAACTTATCTAATTCAACAGCCATTGGATATGGTGCAATTATTAGAGCAAGTAATACAATTCAGTTAGGAGCAGATGGGAGTCCCGGATCAAATACAACTGCAATAACTAATGTAAAAACTAGTGGTACACTCACTGCAGGAGCTATTACCTATCCCAATACAGCAGGAACTAATGGCTACTATTTAACAACTGATGGTTCTTCAACTGCTTCTTGGACAGCATTTCCTACCTCTATAAACGCAAGTACTATTTTAGGAACTATTAGCATATCGAATGGTGGTACTGGAAGCAGCGCACAAAATTTTGTTGATTTAACAACTACACAAACGGTATCTGGTGCAAAGACATTTACAGATGCTTTTGCTGGCGATAATACCACTAACCCAAAGATTAGTGGATTTTCTGTGAATATCAACCCTCAAACAAATACTACCTATACCCTTGCAGCAAGTGACAATGGAAAAATAATTACTCTGAATAATAATGGTTCTATCACGCTGACTTTACCTGTTTTAACAGCAGGATTTAATTGTATGATTATTCAGTCTGGCGAAGGAGTTGTTACATTAACTGGATCTTCAACTACAATTAGTAATAAAAACTCTTTCACTAAAACAGCTGGGGTAAATTCTGTTGTGACTGTTATTTATCTAACCGCCAATACCGCAATTACTATTGGCGATATGACTAACTAATATTTCGAAAATCTTGAAATCATTTTTTTACATATTATTTTTTACGCTGCTTTCTTTTGAGGGATTAGCACAAATTAATTTTCCGGCATTAAGTGGTCGTAATGGAAACTTATTACCGACATTAGTCACCACCGCAGCGAGTTCCATTACAAGTACTTCAGCAATTAGCGGAGGCAATGTTACCTCAGATGGAGGGGCAAGTGTTACCACCAGAGGTGTTGTATGGGGTACAAGTCAAAATCCAACTATATTGTCTTCGTTAGGTTTAACAACTGATGGATCAGGTACAGGTGTTTTTGTGAGTAGTATAACAGGATTAGCTTACGGTACTACCTATTATGTTAGGTCTTATGCCACCAATATTTTAGGAACAAGCTATGGCAATCAGGTTTCTTTCATGACATCAATTCTTCAAATAGGTGATTCCTATCAAGGAGGGAAAATTTATTATATTCTTCAAAATGGAGATTTAGGTTATAACAATAGTATTCAACATGGCCTAATAGCATCTGAAAATGATTTAGGTCCTGTTTACTGGATTCCTCCTACTCCTATTTTTGATTACGATCAACTATTAGGGATAGAAATAGGTAAAGGAAAATCCAATACAAATTACATGAATTCAATGATTGATTCGAGGGGCTGTTGCTATTCTTCACAAATAGCGAGAGATCACAGAGGAGGAAATTATACCGACTGGTATTTACCAAGCAAAAATGAATTAATGAAAATGTCTGAAAATAAAGGAATTGCAGGGATTAGTTGGGTGTCGGCAAGAAGATACTGGAGTTCTTCCGTTAGAAGTGCAAATGAGCAAAGAATTTGGGTAACCAATTTTTTTGATCCTTACTGGGAAAGTCATACCAACTCGGTATATAGTAACCAGGCTTCTGTGTATGTTCGCCCCATTAGGGCTTTTTAAATTATTGCTATTAAGACTAATCTCCATCTCAAAAGTAAATACCCGCAAACTTTTATCCCCAAACTTTTTCTAAAAAATTCAATCAACCAACCCCCATTTTAATTACATTTACATCTAGCCAATGCAGCATTAATTTTTCAACAGCGCAGCTATAAAAAAATTTTAATGCCGAAAATTATCTGCCAATATTTTACAGAACTAGTATGATACAACATTCAGTAATATTTTCTATCAAAGAAAATCTTGATACCACTAGAATAAAACAATTTTTTAAGGCTGCACAACAACTTACCAATATACCCGGCGTATTCAATTTTAAAAGTTGGAAACAGGTAAGTAAAAAAAATGCATTCCAATACGGATTGTCCATGGAATTTTCTACCCATGAACAATACCAACAATACAACCATCACCCTACGCATGTTGCATTTATAAATGAACAATGGATTCACTGTGTAGCTGATTTTTTGGAGATAGACTATGAGCCATTTGCGGAAGAGTTTTTCTAAGCACCTCTTTCAAAAAAAGCAATAATAGCATAGAATAATGGGCTATTTCATCATTCAAGAAAAAAAATTATTTGATTTTGGTCGAATAATTTGTTTTGTTTAACTTGAACTACTGAATTTATCTTGCTATATCTAAACAAAAAAATTATTAGTATGAAAAAGGAATTAAAAAACAAGACTAAAAATCCCCGGCGCGAATTTATTCGCAACGCGGCTTTGACTTCCGCTGGATTTTATATTGTACCACGCCATGTATTGGGTCGTGGGTTTACTGCTCCTAGCGACACCTTGTACATTGCTACTATTGGTGCAGGCGGAAAAGGAACGAGTGACTGTGCTGGTTTTATGAGAAGATGGGATGAGGAGAAAAAAGCATTTGTTCCACAAGAAAAAGCTAAAATTGCTTTTCTATGTGATGTAGACCAGTTAAAGGGTGCAACTACTTTCAAAAGATATCCTGATGCGAAAGTATATGAGGATTGGAGAGTAATGATGGAAAAAGAACATAAAAATTTTGATGCCGTTTCGGTTTCTACACCAGACCATACCCATGCCGTAGCTGCTTCTGCAGCCATTACCCATGGCAAACATATCTGGGTACAAAAACCAATGACTCATGATATTTACGAAGCACGTGTACTAGCAAAACTTGCTCGTGAACACAAAGTAGTTAGTCAAATGGGTAACCAGGGTTCATCTAATGATGGTGTACGTCAAATGAGAGAGTGGTATGAAGCAGGTCTTATAGGAGACGTAACGGATGTTTATTGCTATACCAATCGTCCAGTTTGGCCTCAAGGTGGTATGAAATGGCCAACAAAAACAGGTACCCCACCAAGCACATTTAACTGGGATCTTTGGCAGGGTTCTGCTAAAGCAAAACCTTTCCCTTCTGGCCGTACTGGTCAGCAGCGCAATGGTATGACTGCTGGACTTGCCTACGAAGATGATTTCCATCTAGCACCTCACGATTGGCGTGGATGGTGGGATTATGGAACCGGTGTTATTGGTGATATGGGTGCTCACATTCTTGAAGCACCAATGACTGTTCTTGATCTTGGATATGTATCTGCAGTTCAGACCAGTTTAGGTAATCCAAGTATGGGATTAAAGCAAGAAGAATTCCCCGACACCTGCCCTCCTTCAAGCAATACCATCTTAACATTCCCGAATCCTAAAAAAGGTAGGCATGGTAAAACGCTTCCTAATATCAGAATTCACTGGATGGATGGTGGCTTAACACCTCCAAGACCAGAAGAAATGGAGCCTACAGATACCTTAGCACTAAGCGACGGTAGTGGAATGCTATTTATTGGTACCAAAGGCAAAATGATAGCAGGTTGCTATTCAGCAGGAGCTAGACTTTTACCAGTATCTCGTATGGAAGAAGCGGCTATTAAAAAAATACCTGTTAAATATCCAAGGGTACCAGGTGGTGCTGAAGCTCACTATCAACAATGGGTAGAAGCTTGTTTGAAAGGATATGAAAAAGGAGAAACTAGTTCTAATTTCGATAAAGCTGCCAAGGTAGTAGAGAATATGCTAGTAGCTAACTTGGCTATTAGAGGGTATAATATAGAGAGAAAAACCAGCGCAACCACAGTAGCTGCAACAGCGGCGGCGGCTCCAAACCCTCCAGCTGCGGGTGCTGCAGGTGCTACACAACGCGTTCGTCCTCCACAAAGAGTATTTCCTGCTCGTAACATTACTTTATTATGGGATCATGATCAAATGAAGATCACCAACTGTGATGAAGTGAATCAATTCGTTCAACGCGAATACAGAGAAGGCTTTGGATTGAGTGGTGTATAATTATTAAACTTACATTTTCAAATAGGCAACCTTTTGGGTTGCCTATTTTTTTTGTTGGTAGAAGCTAATAAAGTTTCAAATGATTAGTAAACTTGTAATTCGTCTTGCTTTTTAGAAAAATAAAAGTTAGCTATTTAGTTCTGAGATTTCCTTTGGAATAGAGTGCTTTTACTTTTTTGCCTTGATGCAAAAAAGTAACAAAAAAAATCAAGCCTGCGAATAAAAAGGCTGAAATTTTAAATATCAGCCTAAAATCAAGGAACTCGCCGCCACAGTATTTTTCTTTATGGTTAATGCCGGCTCAGACAGCCTTGATTTTTTAACGGCCGATATTTAAAATTTCTAGCACTTTTTATTCAAGGGCGTTTAATCAACTATAATGTCGAAATAAACTTAAAAATAAAACACACCTTACTTACTTATTTCGGCCTCGAAAAAAATGCGTTAAGAAAATTGATTGGATAGCGTTAAGAAATGAAATCATGTTACCGCAGCTGGGTTATTTACTTAGCTCGTAAGTCGCACCAAAGCTTGGCTATATTCATATGTTAGAACTAATTTCATTTTAGCTATTCAATCAATTTTTAGCTTTTTTTTCGCAGCCTTGATTTTTTTTGTTTTCTTTTTTGCATCAAGGCAAAAAAGAAAACAACTTCAAATAAAAAATTACTTAAAAAATAATCAACTACAAATCAGTACCAATAATTCTAAAAAAAAATATGAATACAAAAAAAAGGGTTTGAATAAATTCAAACCCTTTTTTTAAAAATATTTATTCAATAATTACAATAAACGAATCTTCACATTCCTCCATGAACTAGATCCTGGATGCTGCTGAAAAGCAATTTTACCAGCTGCAACCTTTCCCCAATCTGCATAGTTCTTACCCTTGCCAAATTTACTTTTTGCAACCATTTCATTCCACTCAGGACTAAACATTTGTCCATCATAAGTAGTGATACCGTTGAATATCAAAGTAAGGTGGCCACGGTTTTGAATAACTACTGCTTTATTCCATTCTCCAACAGGATTAGGCTTTGAAGTAGCCGCTCCACCTGCTAAATCATATAACTGACCAGCCAAGTGATTTTCTTTTTTATTATCAGATGCATCAATATTATCTAATACTTGCATTTCTGGACCTGTATCAGAAGCTGATCTGTATTTTCCTATTTCTTGAATATCAAAAATAAGTCCACTGTTACTCCCTTTAGCAACTTTCCATTCTACTGAAAATTCAAAATTTTCAAAAGACTCATTCGTAGTAAGATCACCGCCTCTAGCTGCTGGTGTTAATGCCTTAGATGAATCAAATACGATCATGCCGTCTACTACTGTCCATTTTACACTTACGGTATCTCTACCATAAGAATGCCATCCTTTAGTAGTCTTGCCATCAAATAATAATCTCCACCCTTGTCTTTTTTCTTTGGCCGTTAGGTGGTTTGGTCTTTTAGCCAGTGCAGTACTAACTAGTAATACACAAAATGCAATTAAAGTAAAAAAAATTTTCATCGATTGGTTTAGTTTAGACGCTAAATATACAAACAATTTTTAGCTTTCATTAGCAATTTTGAACGGATGGTAATTGCGAAATTATTACTATATGTTGTAGCTTAATTTTTAAAGAATTGGGAAGAAGGACTTATAAATCTAGCAGATTGCTTAATAATAATCATTCATGAAAGATTACTGATTTAAATTGCAGTGTATTGATCTAAAAAAAATTAGCACATGATAAATTTTGGTCATTCAAGAATTTTCTTGCTGATAAAATTCATTACTTATTGGCCTTGTTTTGTACTCTCAAAAATTTTATCTGCAGAATTAGCAACAAATCCTTTATATAATTTTCCATTAGGCAATGGATATCGTTTTGCAAACTCAAAATAACAGGCAGGAATATCTAATTTACCATCGATAAAATCGACTTTAATATTATTAGCAAGCGTAGAAGACTGTTCAAGAAAAACTTCCTTAGAACCTTTCACTTCGCCCCCACTTGCATTCAACTTAAAACCATTTGTTTTGAGGAAATTGTTCAAGTCTGTAATGTCAGTAAAATTTTTAAGTGCGTTGATTAAAATTGTAAAGTGATTAGGACGATAACCAAAGGCTGCTACCCAAGCTGCATAATCACTCTCTTTCATCAATTCATTATAGTCTTGTATTGATAAATTCCAAGGACGTCCAATAGCAACAAAATCGTAGGCTAGCTCTTTTTCAGGAGAGATTTCATCTACTAAACGATTTACCAGCTGATTAAGAGACGGTGAAAATTCTTCCAACTTTAATTCCGAAATAAAAATGGTAGGCAAATTGGTATCCGAGTGCTCAAAATGTTTGGCATATAATTTTTTATCTGTAAAATGATAGTCGCCTCCGTAGGTATAGCCTGCGGCTAGAAAAGGGCGCGATAAAATATCAATGTTTACTCTTGGATGATTAAATGTTCGCAGTGCAATATGATCATTCAATATCAATTCACCCTCTTTTGTAAATAGGTCATAAATTTTTTGCGCTAATGGATTTATCTCGACATAGTCGTTCCACATTTTATCCAATAATGCGGGAAGAGTTTGAATAGGCATAATAAAATTTATAAATTGAAATTTCTAGGTTTAAAAATAATAATAAAATTGTCAATAGCAGAAAAGAAAACATATTTTAAAAATCTAGCTCCGTCAAAAATAAAAGTAGCCTCCGAAGAAGGCTACTTAGTAAAAGATTATTATAATGAATTACTTCTCTTTTCTTGGCAACTTAGCCTCTCTTTGAGCAGCATTGTAAGCGAAAGCAGCAACAATTACAGCCATTTGTTTTAGATCATCTTCAATCAAATGATCATAAACATCCATATTGCTATGATGTGTTTTGGTATTGTATTCAATAGGATCTTGAATAAATTGAAAGCCTGGCAATCCAGCAGCATCAAAGGATTGATGGTCTGTACCACCTGTATTACTGATGGTAATTGTCTTAGCGCCTAAATCATTAAATGGTTCAAACCACTTAGTAAAAATAGCTGCACAGGCTGCATTTCCTTGCAAATAGATTCCTCTTATTTTACCGGTACCATTATCAATATTAAAATAACTAGAAAATTTTTCATGGGCGGTATTAGGTTTACCCGACTCATCCATAAATGTCTTTTTCACATATCCGCGTGAGCCTAATAAACCCTCTTCTTCTCCACTCCACAATCCAATTCGAACGGTTCTTTTGGTTTGAGCGCCTACGGCTTTTAAAATCCTCATCACTTCCATCATCACAGAAGAGCCTGAAGCATTATCAGTAGCTCCTGTTCCTGATTGCCAAGAATCTAAATGCGCGCCAATCATCACTACTTCATTTTTCAATACTGGATCGGTTCCTGGAATTTCAGCAATCACATTATAGCCTTGCAAATCCTTTTCTTGAAATTTAGTTTTCACCTCGGTTTCCATTTGTACATCCGTTCCTGATTTTGCCAATCTCAATAAAGTATTGTAATCTTCAATACCCATAGACATGTCTAAAAAATTAGCAGGGTCAGTTCCTTTGTATGATCCACCACCTTGTGTAAAAATAGTACCGTCATGATTTCTTAAACTAGTAGTAATCATTCCCACTGCACCTTCTTTAATTGCCATCGCTTTTAATAAACTAGTAAGTTTTGCAATACCCATTAATGAACCACGAGAAGAATTACCTGCATAAGCGCGCCCTCCTCTTGCCTGTGGTGGAGCCGCAGCAGCCATCTTAGCTAACTCTTCATCCGTATATCTTACTGCATCTGGCTTAAAACTTTGTTTATATACATCTAACTGATCAATGATAATTAACTTGCCTTTTAAGCTTCCACGCAAGGATTCTAAACTAGCAGAATCTTTTAATGCAACTACTAATAATCCACCTTTCTTTAACCCTTTTGTACCAGCTGTCCATGTTTTAGGCCAAGCCAATAATGGTTTGTAATAAGGTGCGGTCATAGCGAGATACATTTTTTTCAAATCCCAACCTTTACCAAATTCACCCCAAGGATCTATGGCAGCATTCTGAATCCCCCAACTCTCCAAGGTTTCTTTAGCATAGTTTGCTGCGCGCGTATAGCCTTCAGAGTTAGTTAATCGATTACCGCTTTTATCTGTTAAATTAAAAGCGATCTCCATCAGTTTAGAATTTTTTAATCCCTCGTCTCTAATTTTTTTCATCATCGCTTGATCTACATTTTCTTGAGACAAAGCATAAAAGGGAAGAGAAAGGAAGAATAAGATTGAATACAAGTTGAATTTTTTCATGATTTAAATTTTAAAGGCGATTAGGTATTACAATGTAAGCAATTCAAAGGAATTGAAAATAAATGACCTAGTGTTTTTTGGGAAAAGAGGCAGCAGTATAGACCAATCCCTTTAATAATCAATGATTAAATCCAAACCTGACTTTACTACAATTCAACCAGTTTGATTTGATTAAGCTAAAGAAACTATGCATTAAAAGCGTCTAGTACTCCTTGGTGTAAAATTTTTCCAGCGCAAATATTTAATCCTTTTGCTAATGCTGGATTTTCAGCACAAGCTTTTTCCCATCCTTTGTTAGCAATTGACAATGCATAAGGAAGTGTTGCTTGTGTTAAGCCACGAGTGGAAGTTTGAGGACTAGCACCTGGCATATTAGCTACACAATAATGCAATACATTGTCTACCATAAATACTGGATTTTCATGCGTAGTTGGATGACAGGTTTCTATACATCCACCTTGATCTACTGCTACATCTACGATTACAGAACCTGCTTCCATCGTTTTTAAATCACCCTGCTTAATTAAATGAGGTGCTTTGGCACCATGTAATAAAACCGCACCAATCACTAAATCGGTGGAAGGTAATTTTTCGCGAATAGCCATTACGGTTGAATATTGGGTCACCACATTGGCTGGCATTACATCGGATAAATATCTTAATCGAGTTAAATTAGTATCCATTATAGTAACGTTGGCGCCCAAGCCTGCAGCCATTTTAGCAGCTTGAGTTCCTACAATTCCTCCACCAATAATCAATACTTCGGCAGGTTTCACACCAGGTACGCCGCCTAATAATTTTCCTTTTCCACCAAATGGTTTTCCCAAATAATAAGCGCCCACATTCACAGCCATTCTTCCTGCAACTTCAGACATAGGAATTAATAAAGGCAATGAGCCATCTGTTAATTCAACGGTTTCATAAGCAATACAAACTGATTTTGATTTCATCATTGCTTCTGTTAATTCTTTTGAAGCAGCAAAATGGAAATAGGTAAATAGTATTTGGCCAGATTTGATTAAAGAATATTCGGCCGCTAAAGGTTCTTTTACTTTTATAATCATTTCAGCAATAGCATATATTTCTTTGGCAGTTTCCAAAATGATAGCACCTGCATTTTTATATGCTTCATCTAAAAAACCAGAGCCTTCGCCAGCACTAGATTGTACATATATTTGATGACCATTTTTGCACAATGCATCTACTCCTTCTGGGGTTAGGCCTACTCTATATTCTTGCACTTTAATTTCTTTGGGAACACCTATTTTCATATAAGAAATTTTTTATTTAATTACAAAGATAAGTTCAATTTCTGAGGTCCTTTCATTTAGCAATTAATATGTATTGAAAACAAAAAATATTAACAAATTATTTCATCAACTATGCTTTAAATTATTTTTTGATTCATCTTTCTTAACCAAAAATAAAGAGGGAAAAATGTATAATAGCTTACAGTCATTTTTTATCTGTCTGCCAGATTTTGAGTTTTTTTATAAAAGTAGGAGTGAATGAAGCTAAAGGGATAGATTCAATTAAAATTGATTCTCATCCTATTGATTGTTTTGTTTTATAAAATACAAAGGGTATTAGATAAAACTAGGTTTTATTTTTTTGAAGATTTATTATTTAATCAGTATTGAAAAATCCTTTTATCTAATTTGGTTTGCGCTCTGATAATTAAAATTTCATCTGTTGCTACAAAATAAAAAAAAATTGATCTGAAAATAAAGTACTTTCACAAGAAAAGATAAGTTTTGAATTTATCAGTTGAGCGCAGCTTGGTATAGTGGAAAATTAGCGTATACAAACTTTACAGTATGTAGGCTAGCTTTTTAAAAAAATTATTTCTAAACAAAAGCTTCATGAGTTACAGTGAATTTATTCAAATTTTTAGCATAGTTGTATTTTTTATCCTTTCTATTCATTTGTTCTTGAGTGATTATGGAAATAAGTTATTAAATATATTATTAGGTTTACTTATACTAGAAGATTTTGCAAAATTGCTTTTTTTAAATTTCTTAAAACAAAGACCTAATTATCATCTTGATTTACTTGTTTTTCCCTCTACTGTGCTTTTTTTATCAATTCCCGCTATTTTTTATACTTACATCAGGTGTTTTGTGAATGACCAATCTAAACTCAGGCGATTTGATTGGTTACATCTTTTGCCTGTCATCGTAACTTTGATCTTTGTATTATTTCAGGGAATTGATTTTTTTGGAAAAAATAAAGTGAGCATCTTTACAAATCAGACCAACAATGTAAATTCAAGTTTATCAGGTATTTTAATCACTTCCAGGATAATCCTTGAGCTGATTTATTTAACATTAGCGATTAAAATTCTTCTTAAATTAAATGCCAAGGGTTCATCTAAGGATTATAAGGTTGGATATTTTTGGATATTTTTTTTGATAACCTTAAGAATTGTAAAAAATCTGGTGGTCATTCCAATCTTTATATTTCAATATAAGTATTCAATAAAATCTCTTAAAACACCCCATATAGACCTAGATTTAATAGACAGCTTATTTGCGTTTGCAATGGTTTTATACTTACTAAATAGACCAATCATTAAATTTGGAATTCCTCGTCTATATTCTGATGAAATTTTAGGGGATCCCTCCTCTAAAACATTGATAAATGAAGATAATAAAGTTATAGAAAAAGCAAGTTTACCAATTCTAACTCCCGACCTATCTGTTTCGCTTGATGCTTTTAGTAAAGAGATTGCTAATTATATGGCTACTGAAAAACCATGGCTTAATATTGACTTTGACATCAGCAAAATGGCAGCTGATCTTAAAAGGCCCATCCACCATTGCTCTTATACTATAAAAACGGGGCTCAATAATTCTTTTAGAAATTATATTAATCATTTTAGGGTAGAAGACTTTATTAGTGCCCATAAAACGAATGCTAAAAACATGACTTTTGAAGCATTGTCACATGAATCAGGTTTTAAAAATCAGTCTACTTTTTATAGTGCCTTCAAAAAGGAAAAAGGAATGAGCCCAAAAGTTTTTTTTGATAATGCAGTGATTTAGGATTTGTTTAATCAGTAATCAATTCTTTTCATAATCTACCCTTCTCTTGATTGTTGTCTCTTTTCCTCCAAGAACCAAAATGTTTCAATTTTAATACATAATAGACCTCTTTGTATAATTTTTGGGGGCATTGTATATGATTTTTCTAAAATCATATAGTCCACATCCGAGTGTATTTGGAGTTATTATCTCCATAATTGCAAAATCCATATAAAGTATAAGGTGAATTTTAAACTTTTTAAAATTAATTAAACTCATTTTACTCAATGAGTAATCCAGCAAAATTGTCTTTCATCAAACTCTTGTCATTCAATTTTTTTCATTCCTGCAATCATTACATCAAAATAACGATTTGCTTTTTTTTGCCGCTATTACTTGCTGGTAGCAGTGCAACTGGCCAAAATATTTCTGCCGCTATAGAAAATTGTGCTGGTAAGACTAGTGCTGTTGGCGATTTTTCATTAGCATGGAGTGTGGGTGAATCTTCTGTCATTACCACTATGGAAAATAGCCATTTAATTCTTACCAATGGACTCTTGCAACAGTATTCAAAAATTAATTCAGATTTCAACGTAGTTGGAAACTTTTTATTGAATGATGTAACGATCTATCCTAATCCAGTGAAAAGTATTTTAAATATTAATATGCTTCATCCTGATAATGGCAATTACCAATTAGAGTTATTGGATATAATTGGACAGAAGGTGAAGGAAGTGAAATTTGATAATAGCGGAATGATTATCACTGAAAAATGGAACCTTAGTGGTTTGCCTGCAGGTTCGTATATTTTGAATATTCGGCTAATAAATCAAACAGGGGAACTAATGAAGAAAGGGGCATATAAGATTTTCAAATTAAACTGATTACTGATTAACTGAAAACTAATGATATTAAAATACTAGTAAATAGTTGAAAATAATTTATCTAATCATGTACCCTCTAAATAAATAAGCTATGTGCCAAATACATCCTCAAACAAATAAAGTGCTTTTATTTATTACTCTTATTGCCGTTGGCTTTGCTAGTTATGGCCAGGCGCCTAGTTTATTAAATTACCAAGCTATTGCAAGAAATACCAATGGTAATTCATTGCCTAACCAATCAATGAATATTCGCATTTCGATTATTAATAACTCTCCTTCTGGAGATTTACTGTATTCAGAAATTCGGGCTATTAAAACCAATTTGGTTGGACTATTTTCCTTAATTATAGGCAGTACAGGTGCAATGAGTTATAGAGGCAATATTGGCAATATTAACTGGGCTAGTGAAGACAAATATTTGCATGTAGAGATTGATCCTACTGCCACTAATAATTTTTTAGATATGGGAATAGTTAAATTAGTCAGTGTTCCTTATGCCCTTTTGGCTACTTCAGCAGTCAGCGCTGCTACTGTCACCACTAATGCCAACTTATCGGGAGCTGTAACGAGTTTTGGAAATGTAACGAGTATTGCTCCTTCACCCAACTTAACGGGTTTACCAACGGCTCCAACAGCTGATTTGGAAAATAGTACAACACAAATTGCTACTACAGAATTTGTTCATGCTGCTGTAACAAAACATTTAATTGGTTTTACTGGACAAATAGGAGTACAAGGATTAACAGGATTAACTGGATCAACTGGATTACAGGGCGCAGACGGAGCAAATGGAATACAAGGATTGACTGGTGCTAAAGGATTAACTGGATCAAAAGGAATACAAGGATTAACTGGTGCTAAAGGATTAACTGGATCAAAAGGAATACAAGGATTAACTGGTGCAAAAGGAATAACCGGAGCAACTGGAATACAAGGAGTAACAGGATTGGCTGGGGCAAAGGGTGCTGATGGAGCAAAAGGAATACAAGGATTAACTGGAGCAAAAGGAGTAACTGGAGCAACAGGAGTAAAGGGTGCTGATGGAACGATAGGAATTCAAGGTTTAGCTGGAACAAATGGATTAACCGGGTCAACTGGATTACAGGGTGCTGATGGAGCATCAGGAATTCAAGGATTAACTGGAGCGAACGGAGTAACTGGGTCAACCGGATTACAGGGTGCTGATGGAGCAACAGGAATTCAAGGATTAACTGGAGCGAACGGAGTAACTGGGTCAACTGGATTACAGGGTGCTGATGGAGCAGCAGGAATACAAGGATTAACTGGAGTAACTGGAACTTCTGGATCAAATGGTGCTGATGGAGCAGCAGGAATTCAAGGATTAACTGGAGCGAACGGAGTAAATGGGTCAACTGGATTAAAGGGTGCTGATGGAGCATCAGGAATACAAGGATTAACTGGAGTAACTGGAACTTCTGGATCAAATGGCGCTGATGGAGCTGCAGGAATACAAGGATTAACTGGAGTAACTGGAACTTCTGGATCAAATGGCGCTGATGGAGCAGCAGGAATTCAAGGATTAACTGGAGCTAACGGAGTAAATGGGTCAACTGGATTAAAGGGTGCTGATGGAGCATCAGGAATACAAGGATTAACTGGAGCGACAGGTACTTCTGGAGTAAATGGTGCTAATGGAACGACTGGAATACAAGGCTTGACCGGAGCAACTGGAATACAAGGCTTAACTGGAGCAACAGGAATACAAGGATTAGCCGGAGCTGATTACCAATTTCCAGTTATACCAGGCGATATTTCACAATTTTGGAGATGGGATAAAACTTGGCAAACTTTGAATTCAACAGTAGTTGGACTAGGCAATGTGAATAATACGAGTGATTTAGATAAACCTATCTCTACAGCTACATTAGACTATATTTTAAAAAATACAGACCGGTACAATACGATTTCATCAGGCACTGAAATTACTACTAGTTCCTCTTCAGATGTTATTGTTAGTGGTATGACATTAACTTCTCCTATCGCAGGAAAATATTTAGTTAATTTTAATAGCCAGTACACTTTAGAACCTTCGAACAGAACAGCACAAGCAATCGCTGACCTGACAGCAGCATATAATTTTTTAATGGCAAAACCAAATACAAATTCAACACATGCTCTTGCCTATGGGGCGGGTGAAACACTTTCTCCTGGAGTTTATTATAACGCGGGAGCCGTTACAGCATCAGGATCAATTACCCTAGATGCGGGAGGCAATCCAAATGCTCAATTTGTTTTTAAATTTGGAGCTGCATTTAGCACAAGCACCAGTTTTAATGTTACGCTAACAAATGGAGCTTCGGCATGCAATGTATTTTGGATTGCAGAAGGAGCTATTGCATTTGGAGCATCTACAATAATGAAAGGTTTTATCATTTCAAATAACGGAGCAGTAACTATAGGAAGCATGTCTAATGTTCAAGGAAATATATTTAGCAGTGGTGGAACCATAGGATTAGATGCATCTTCCATTTCTCGACTAGTGGGTTGTTCAAACAATTTTGGAAGCATAAATAATTTTGCTGTTTTTTCTAAAAGTGGCAATATTTCTAATGTTGGTGCCACAAACATTACTGGAGACATAGCTACTAATTCAGGAAATATTACAGGATTTGGAACTGTTGCAATAAATGGGTCTATATATGCCTCAGGAATAAGTAATGCAACTGCAAGTTTCAGTGTTTACCAAAATGGAGTCCAAATACCTTTCTCAAGTCGAAGAAGAATTAGTTCAAATAACTTAGGTGAAATATCATTACAAGCCATTGCAACGGTGGGTAATGATGAAAATATAGACATTAGATGGAATATAGATTCAGGGTTTGTAAAAGTTCAAAATAGAATTCTAACCTTATTAAGTGTTAGATAATAAAACAAAACAGTAAGCGTAGGGTGAATACTATTATTCCAACCATTTTCTAAGTTTGGGATAAATACTAGCTCGTCTATAATTACTAAATGGAATTTACAACCGCTAAAATTGCCAAAAGCCTTGCTTTTAAAAAATAAGTAAAGCCTCTTTGAAAGATTTAAAGATAGGAATGAAAGTTGGCGTGAAACATCATTAGGTATCTGTTCAGCAGGTATAATATAATAAGGCTTTTACAGGGGTTGGTTTGTAATACATCAATTTAAATGCCCTTTTGCATTTAAATTGATGTTAATAAAATGCAGGCGAATGATATTTATATCTGAATCAGCATTGAATTTGACAGAAAAACTGATGAGGAATGATTAAATGTTTTTTGAATTTGCAGACGAAGAAGCTACAAGTTTCAAGCCCAGTAAAGCCTATCAATTGGATCTATAACGATCCGAAAATGTATTAGATGAAAAGATTAAAAATCAATTAACTTATTTATAAATTTAGTATTTGTTGCTTACCGCTCATCCACCATCATTTTTTTTAGCATTAAAAAATATGAATATGAATCAATCTGAATTTGCTTGCCTTTGCCCCTCTCTAAAACTCATTGAACTTAATAACTACGGCACTTATCTCGAATTTATCATTAAAGGTCCTTACGTAGTAAAGCTTTTTCAATATGAAAACTTTTATATTGAAACCTATCTTCATATTCAAAAAGACAGGATCGACAGAATTCTTACTTTCAATGACACCAATAAATTGACCCTCTACTTAAAAAAGATAAAACTGATATTGCCTCTCAGTTAAAAGATAGATTTACACTAAAATGGTAAAATGTACTAAACAATCATTTTAAAATCAAGTGGATAAATAAATAAATGGGCGATAAATCCGCGGAAGTTGATAAGAAAGATTCTTTATTTGATGCCGCGAGGAATTGAACAATAAGCTCAATGATTTTACTTTTAAACACATCCCAATCTATCCAATAGTTTTCACCAATGTTGTCGTGAATAAGAAGATAATACCACCAAAAAATCTCTTAGGCGCAGGATTCCCCGCTTTTGTATTATGAAGAGATCAATTCAATTGATTTTGAAATATTCAGGAATCAATTGTAGCTGTCTTCGGAAGATTATCACCTATTTTATAATACCACTTTCAACACTCCTCTCATAATAGATCCATGTCCTGGATAGGTACAGAGAAAGGTATACTCACCTGGTTTTGTGGGTGCAATAAAGTAAATGGATTCTGAAGAATGTGGTTGTAGCAATGCTGTATTAAATAACACATTAGATGACGCTGGAACATAGTTCATTTGAGATCCCTTTAAGCCAAGTTTTATTGCAAGATCTGCTACTTCATCTGCAGTCCCCGGCATAACCCCAACAACATTGTGCATCATATCATCATTGTTATTAAAGACCAATCTAATTTTTGATCCTGCTTTAATTTCAAAATTCGATACATCATATTTTAATCCGGGTTTTGTCTTAATCTGTAAAACCATATCGGGTTGTGTCCAATCAGCTGGCATTTTTAATTGCCTTTTTGGACTCGTTACGGTGGATGTTTTTGAAGGACTTATTATCGCTGATTGATGATGTTGCATCTTCACTTTGTCCGCTTCTGTTAGTAAAGTTTTCTCCCCCTGCGGGATATTATTCAATGTATAATACCCAGTATTATGTAGTAAAGGAAGTTTTTCTTTCGACTGGATATTAGCGAGTTTTATTTCATGTATATTTCCTTCAATTACACTATCTAGTACCAGCTTCACTTTTAAGCCATCAGATGATGGGATAATACCAATTATTTTTCTTTCTTGAAAATTAATAATTGGACTTCCATAGTCTTCATGATATTTATAGGTAAAACTATTTACAGAATAATTCATTGAATTTTTCAAATCTGTACTGTCTGCGGGTGTTGTAAATTCCAGTTCAAATCCATCTGTGAGCGCGTGAATATTTTTCATTTCAAATGGAGTTTCTCCATTCCAAACAAGGCGTTGCAATCCATATTGTTGGCCACCTCTACTTGCCCAACCCCTGCTAGTCATTCCTGCAAAAATTGAATTATCCAATCCCCATCTTAGTCTAAGCAGTCCAGAAGAAAATCCCTCAAAGAAAGGATAGCATGCTCCTTGATATTTGCCATTTACTTTTTCTAAAGACATTCTCATAATTTTTGAATGTCCTTGATCTGCTACAAAATATTGTCCGCTGAAAGGGCCAAATGCTCCGTTGGTTACATCTTCTAAAATATCTGAAGTTGATATTCCCATGATGGTATGTGGAAACCAAACTACGGGTAGTTTTAGCTCTTTGATTTTTTTTGCAGTTTCGTACATTGGTTTTCCATTAACGATTCCTTTTACCGTTTCTGGTCTTAGTGAAAGTGGCGAGCCTGGTTCCTTGGTAAATTTTAGTCCATCTGGATTTCCTGTAAAGTCTCCTTTTTCTACATGAGTAATTCTTCCGCTACCAACCCAATTGCCTTGATTCTCAGCATAAAACACTTCTCCTTTACTATTTACAGTAAATCCGGCAGGGGAACGAAATCCAGTAGCTATCGGGTTAACCACACCTTCTGGTGTAATTTTTAATAGCCACCCATGCCATTTACCTAAATCCTCCCCTAACGATAAATTTAAGGTAACGTACATATCTCCATTTTGATCAAATACTGGACCATATGCATATTCGTGGTATCCTCCACTAAGATCAAAAACCGCGACTGGCGTAAAAACGTCTGCTTTGCCATCCTTATTGGTATCTTCTATTTTAGTTAATTCTCCTCTTTGTGTGCAATAAAATGCGCCATCTTTATAGGCTAATCCTAGTATTTCGTGAAGCCCTGAAGCAAATTTTGTAAAATGTGCTACTCCAGGACCATATGCATTTTCTATAATCCAGATTTCACCTTTTCGTGTTGAAGCCGCAATTCGTCCATCAGGCATTACAGCGATACCACCTACTTCAAGTTTTACATCCTCGGGTATTGAAATTGTTTTTAGAGAATAAAAATCTTTTTCAGACTGTACACGACTTTTTTGAGCATACGAAGTTGAAAGTATTATTGAAAGAAGGACTACGAGAATTATTGATTTAGTATACATCTGAGTGGAGTTAAATTTTTTTTTAGTATTCATCACGAAAAGGTGTTAGGTTCATTTACCAAATAATTTGATACGTTATCTCCTTACTTGCAGGAAGTAATAATACTTGTTGATTATTGTATGTTTCAATTTTCGGGAATAAGGCAGGAGAAACTTGAACATAGTAAGATTGATTATCTATCGCGTACAATCCTTTTCCCACTAGCGTAATTGTTTTTGCTTGTGCTATACGAATCATTGCATCTTCTATTCCTTTACCAGTTAAAGAAATCGTTCTATTTAATCCCCTTCCCTGCTCAAATGGAGAAATCATATCTTTAATGAACAGCTCTTTGTAAGCATAACTATAAACAGGTAAGCGGCTTTCGGTTAATGTGTACCCTTTATATTGATATCCACTTATTGAGTCTATCACATTTGTTCTATCATAGATTGGGCAATTACCGGCTAATACAATTGTTGATCCCATCGGAGTAGCTATTTGAGGTTCCCCCCGTTGATACCACATGTCCGTTACATTAAGAAAATCAGTTTTCCATACTTGTAACAATGCGCCTTGAAGTAGATTATATGAATAGTTCACCTGGGCTGGGTCTCCTACAGAAATTACATGGGTTAGTTTTTTATTTTTATGAAACAAAAATGACCTGATAATCTCAGGTTCTTTTTGTGTTTTAACCGTAATAAGTGGCGATGTTGCTTCAGTCAAAGAAGAAGGGTTGTGAAGTGGTGTAGCTTTACTATTTGGTTTTTCTATGAATAAGGTTAATCCATTTTTTGCCCTTCCACGATTTTTATTTACCCATAAATTAAAATGATGTTCTCCTTTTTCAAGATGAATTGATCCATCAACAGTTTCTCCGCCTACCCTAGTAGATGTGGGTTTAATAACACCGATTCCATCTATTTCTAGACTTCCAACTCCTGAATATGAAGTAAATAGATAGGTATCTGTAGTAGGTATATTGATTAAACCTTCAAATTGAAGTAAGAAGCCATCTTCTACTGCTGCTAGTCTAGGATTTATTGATTTTGTTTTCCCTTCTGCTGTTGGTTTTAATTTGATGGCTTCTGCGGGCGTTTTGATATTGCGTTCATAATACTTGTAACTAATAGCTGATGTAGTTACATTTAAATCTTCTAATAAGGCATAGCGTATATTTTTAAAAGCAACTACTCCATGATCTCCTTGAAACATGATTGGAGCTAAAGATTTTTCATCTGCTGCAGCTGATGAACGTGTTGGCCCAGTTACAAAAATATTTTCATGCAGTATTATCCCGTTAAGTTTTATGAAATTAAATTTTGCATTCATTGTTTTTTTTCCAGTTGCATCAAATCGTGGTGCTTGAAAAGAAATTTCCATATGCTGCCAAAGGCCTGGGGCTAGACTTGCATTTTTTAAAGGAGCACTGCCTTCAAAGCCTTTATCATCCTTCCATCTTTCATATATTCCACCCATATCACTTGAGGTTAGCCCTTTCGAATTCCAGCTGTCTAGAATTTGTACTTCATATCTAGATTGGAAATATATTCCTGAGTTAGCGCCTTCGGCTACCATGATGTCTAATTCTAAATAGATATCTCCATGATTAAATTTTGTAAAGAGGTTACGGCCTTCTTTGAATTGAATCTCTTTTTTGAAGTTGTTGTATAAAATCCCACTACCTTTTGATGGATTCAATGATTCGCTATCATATTTACCTTGAATATCCCCCACAATTTTCCAATTTTCTGAAGCAGACTCGAATCCTTCCAGATTATCCAGTTTAATGTCATTTAATCTGGAGGTAATTTTTTGTGCAGTGATATTATTGGTCAATAAAATACAAAAGATAAATGGGTAAATTATTTTAGCAAACATGCAATTTATTTTAGTGGATGAATTTAGTTAAAAAATACTTATTGCTTCCTAGAAAAACATTTTTTAAAATTGACGCTGGATTTACTTTACAGCTGTATAGTTAAATCCAAAATCCTTTTGATAAATAAAGATATTACTATTGACATTATTAATATCACTACAGTAATCTTTCTGAAATTTCAAAAGCTCTAAATGAGAATGGTTACAAAACAAGAAATGGTTGTTTT